>ENA-ORCO01000020-ORCO01000020.1-marine-metagenome-genome-assembly--contig:-NODE-20-length-259671-cov-29.665732_pt1 | contig 259671 bp, 305 predicted proteins | sample MGYA00248633_ERZ508508 | MGnify/ENA primary metagenome ERZ508508 (study PRJEB26179, sample SAMN06268845) | marine metagenome | isolation source: A23 P1 aerobic enrichment on pine of planktonic cells...
GGCGCCTCCGCGCGCACTCTCGGCGTCCCCGGCGAAGACGAGTTGATGGGCTACGGCGTCTCCACCTGTGCCACCTGTGACGGCGCGTTCTTCCGCGGCGAGGACATGCTCGTCGTCGGGGGCGGCGACGCCGCCTGCGAGGAGGCCGCCTTCCTCACGAAGTTCGCCGACACCGTCTACATCGCCCACCGCCGCGAGGAGTTCCGAGCGGAAGACTACTGGACCGATCGCATCCGCGAACTCGAAGACGAGGGTGCCGTCGAGGTGATGACCAACACCGAACTCCTCGAAATCGAGGGCACCGCCGAGGAGGGCATCGAAAGCGTCCGCCTCGCGCGCAACCCCGAGGGGTACCCGAAGGAGAAACTCGACGACCCCGACACCGAGGAGTTCGACCTCCCCGTCGGCGCCGTGTTCATGGCCATCGGCCACACGCCGAACACCGACTACCTCGAAGACACCGGCGTCGAGATGGACGACACCGGCTACATCCAGACCGTCGGCGGTTCCGGCGGCGGGCAGACGAAGACGGACGTTTCCGGCATCTTCGGCGCCGGCGACGTGGTCGACTATCACTACCAGCAGGCCATCACGGCCGGTGGGATGGGATGTAAGGCCGCCATCGACGCCGACGAGTATCTCGAAGAACTGGAGCGCGCCGAGAAGACGGCTGACGCCGCGGCGGCCGACGACTGACGCGACCGCGCTGGCAGCAGCGACGCATCCGACCGGAAATTCCTTTTGTGGGCACGCGGTAAGTCACCTATGGCAGACGAAACCGTTACCCTACACATCGACGGCCCCGACGGCGACGACGAAGTGACCCTTCCCACCGAGATGCTGGATTTGATGCGCGAAAACGACGAGTCCAACGCCGAAATCGTCGGCGACCTCGCGCTGTTTTCCTGTGCCCAGCGCATCCACGCGACCGTCCACCACGCCGAGGGCGGCGACACCGAGGAGTACGAGGCCATCGAAGAACAGACGATGGACCTCTTCGAGGACCGCTTCGGCGCCTCCTACGCCGAGTTGACCGGCCACCAGCACTAAGCGGCTAACTGTACTTCTCGCGTAGACTACGGCACCGTCCAGTGGAGGACGACGCCGTCGTCGACTCGTTCCACTTCTTCGAGTTCCAACTCAGGGAAGTCGTCGACGAACCCCTCGCCGTCGGCCAGCGTCGGCGCCTCACGGCCGCCGATAACGAGGTTCCCGACGTACACCGAACACTCGTCGACGAGGCCGGCCTCGAACAGCGAGAAGATGAGTTCACCGCCGCCTTCGACCATGAGGCGCTCGATGCCCTCGGCTTCGAGAGCGTCGAACGCTCGCGGAAGGTCGACCCGCTCCGTCCCCGCGACGACGAGGGTGGCGCCCGCGGCTTCGAGACGGTCACGTCGGTCGGTCGGCGCCGCCTCGCTCGTCAACACGTACGTCTCGCGGTCGCCATCGAGTACGGCAGCATCAGCGGCCGTTCGGCATCGGGAATCCGCGACGACGCGAACAGGCGGGTCGGAATCGGCGCCCCGAACATCTCTGCGGTGGCTCTCGTCGTAGCGGACCAAGGAAGGGTCATCGGCCAACACGGTTCCGACGCCGACCATCACGGCATCGGCTTCCGCCCGCAGGCGGTCGACGCGTGCGAAATCGGCCTCGCCGCTGATGGCGATTTGCTCGCGTCGCCGAGAGGAGAGTTTGCCGTCGGCGCTGACCGCGGCGTTGACGAACACGTCCATACCACGTCTCCGATGGCCGACGACAAAAGGGCTGTAGTCCGACCCGGCGCCGACTTACCGTCGGAGCGCCGCGAGGGGCCGCAACGGCAGCGGGACGTAGTCGTGGTCGGGCGTGTATCGGGCGAACGCGAGGCTGTTGGACATCACCGAGACGCTGGAGGCGGCCATCGCCGCGCCCGCAAGCGCCGGGTTCAGCAGGCCGAGCGAGGCAACCGGAATGAGCGCCGCGTTGTAGCCGAGCGCCCAAAACAGGTTCTGCCACACCTTCGAGATGGTAGCCTGCGAAACCCGGATGGCCTTCAGCACGTCGGCGGGGTCCGACCGCATTAGTGTCACGTCTGCGGCCTCCATCGCCACGTCGGTTCCCGACCCGATGGCGACGCCGATGTGGGCGGTCGTCAGCGCGGGGGCGTCGTTGACGCCGTCACCGACCATCATCGCCCGGATGCCGTCCGACTGGATGGCCTCGATTTCGTCGGCCTTCTCCTCGGGGAGGACGCCCGCGTGGACGTTCTCGGCGAGGATACCGACCTCCTCGGCGACGGCACGGGCCGTCCGCTCGTTGTCACCGGTAATCATGTACACGTCGTAGTCGCGTTCGGTCAGCGCCGCGACCGTCTCCTTGGCGGTCGGGCGAACGGTGTCGGCGGTGGCGACGACGCCGACGACTGACCCGCCGACGGCCACCAACATCGCCGTCTTGCCCTCGCGTTCGAGCCGTTCCATCGCCTCGTCGGCGGGGTCGGTGTCGATGCCCGATTCGGCGAGTAGCGCCCGGTTGCCGACCAGCACCTCGCCGTACTCCGTGGTCGCTCGGACGCCCTTCCCGGGGACGTTCTCGAAGGACTCGACCGACTGGAGGTCGATGTCCCGTTCCTCGGCGCCGTCGACGATGGCCTCTCCGAGTGGGTGTTCCGACCCGGATTCGGCGCTGGCGGCGACTTCGAGGACGAACGACTCGTCGATTTCGGGTTCCAGCATCGCGCCACCGTCGGTTCGGGTGGCGTCGACTCCCTCAACGGCGACGACGTCGGTCAGAGACATCTCGCCCTCGGTGAGCGTGCCGGTCTTGTCGAAGACGACCGCGTCGACCTCCCGGACCTGTTCGAGCACGTCGCCGCCCTTGAACAGGACGCCGTTCTTCGCGGAAATGGTCGAACCGACCATCGTCGCCGCGGGGGTCGCAAGCCCCAGCGCACAGGGACAGGCGATGAGCACCGCCGAAGCGAACACAATCATCGAGAACTCGAACAGCGGGACGCCGCCCACGACCGGGCCACCGCCGACCTGCCCGAACGGGAGCAGTTCGACGAGTCCGTACAGTTGTCCGGGGAACAGATACCACAGCGTCGCCCAGAGGACGGCATTAGCCAACACCGCGGGGACGAAGTAGGCGCTGACGGTGTCCGCCACCCGCTGGATGTCGGGCTGTCGCGACTGGGCTTCCTTCACCCGACGGACGATTTGTTGGATGGCGGTGTCCGAACCCACTTTCGTCGCCTCGACGACGAGGACGCCGTTTTCGTTGACCGTCGACCCGACGACCTCGTCTCCGGGCGATTTCTCGACAGGGACGGACTCGCCGGTGAGCATCGATTCGTCGACGGCCGATTGGCCGTCACGGACGACGCCGTCGGTCGGGATCCGCTCACCCGGACGGACCTTCATCCGGTCGCCGACCTCGACCTCGGACAGCGGGACGGTGACCTCCTTTCCATCGCGAATGACCGTCGCCTCCTCGGCTTCCATCTGCAACAGCTCTTTGAGGGCATCGGAAGCCTGGGCTTTCGAGCGGGCCTCCAGCCAGTTGCCGACGGTGATGAACCAGAGGATGAACGCGACCGCTTCGAAGTACAGGCCGGCGGGGAGTTCGAAGACGAGAACGGCCGTGCTGAACAGGTACCCCGAACTGGTGCCGACGGCGACCAGTGTGTCCATGTTCGCGGTACGATTGCGGGTGGCTTTGTAGGCGCCGACGAGGAATTCACGGCCCAGCGTCGCCATCAGCGCCGTCGCGATAGCGAACTCGACAATCCCGAAGTCGACGCCGAACAGCGATTCCGGCCGCGGAAGCGGCGTTACCATCGTCGCCATCAGGTAGATGAACGGCGCGGTGAGAACGGCCCCGCCGACCACGAGGCGGCGCTGTTTCCGGAGTTCTCGCTCGGCGGGCGACTCGCCGTCTTCATCCGTCGACCCTTCGTCGTCGGCCCGGACGGGTTCGTAGCCCGCATCCTCGATGGCCTCGTAGACGGCGTCCAGCGAGAACGATTCGGGGTTGTACTCGATGGTTGCCTCGTCGGTCGCGTAGTTCACGTCCGCACGGACGACCCCCGGAACCCCGTCGAGTGCGTTCTCGACGGTCTCCGAGCAGTTCGTACAGTGCATGCCGACGACTTCGACCGTTCGGCGTTCGATGGTGGGGTCGTAGCCCGCATCCTCGATGGCCTCGTAGATGGCCGACAGCGACACTTCTTCGGGGTCGTACTCGACGGTTGTATCGTCGGTCGCGTAGTTCGCCGACGCCGCAACGACTCCATCGAGTGCTTCGACTGCATCGGCGATGGTTTCCGAACACGTCGCACAGTGCATCCCGCCAACGCCGATGCGTTCTCGTCTGGTCATGGAGATACATACGGGCCCCTCGTTGATGCGGTTTGTCCCTTGAACACCGACCACTACAACGCCGCAAACCTTCGAAACCAAACTCAAAAATCGGATCTGTTTGAGTTATAAAAGAGAAAACGGCAATAACGTGGGTCCCATACGAGTGAATATGCAAACGACACTGAACGTCGACGACATGGCGTGTGATGGGTGCGAAGCGAACGTCGAGGAAGCGATTCGTGGCGTCGCGGGCGTCACCGGCGTCGAAGCCGACCACGAGTCCGGGACCGTCGTCGTCGAGGGCGAGGCTGACACCGACGCGCTGGTCGCGGCCGTCGACGATGCCGGATACGAGGCGTCGGCCTAAGCCCCTTCTTTCAGTTCCTCGTAGCGCTCGACGAACCGCGCTTCACAGGAGCCACAGCAGAACTCGTAGCGTTCGCCGTCGAGCGTCGTGGTGACGCCCTCGCTGGTCACGGTGTTGCCGCACTCGGCACACTCCATGCCGAGCGTCGCCTCGCCCAACGCTGGGTGCCAGTCGGCGGCCACGAGCGGTGACGCCGACACCGCCTCGATTGCGCCGGTGTCGAACGCCGCCGCGAGGTGGCGCTCTACGTCGCCGTCGGGAACCGACGCGACGACGAACAGTCGGCTATCGGCGGTCGCAAAGACGTGTTCGACGCCGTCGACGGAGCCGAGCGCCTCCCGGGCCGTCGTCGTTTCGCCGGGCGTCACATCGAGCGTCACGGCGACACGAACCCCATCGCTGAGTCGGGACCGGTCGATGTCGACGGTAAAACGCTCGACGATTCCCAACTCCCGAAGTCGGTCGATGCGGTCGCTCACGGCCGGCGCCGACAGCCCCACCTCCTCGGCCAAGTCGCTGTACGGTCGTCGCCCGTCGTCGAGTAGCAATCGAAGCAATCGCCTGTCGGTTTCGTCGAGGTCGCGCATACCGGCGATTCGGTGGCGGGCCACAAACGGCTTGCGCCGCCGTCAGTCGACGCGTTCGGCGTAGCGGAAATCCGCTTCGCGTGCCTCGGGGAACGTCTCGTCGAAGCGTATCTGCCACCCCTCCAGTACGGTCGGGTCTCCAAGCGCGTTCGTCAACCGCGTCCGAACGTCAAGCACGTCGACGCCGTAGAAATCGTTCGGCACGCCCTGAAAGTACTGCAGTGCCGTCCGAAACAGCGAGCGCATCCCGTCGTCGTCCTCGAAGTCGAAGTGCTTGTAGGCGCCGGCGGCGACTTGGACCATCCCGTGAAGGAACTTGCTCTCGGTGGTGCCGCGACCGTAGTTGTACCACTCCGCCTCGAAACAGTCGTGTGACTCGTGGAACGCCGTCGAGTTGTACAGGCGGACGCCGTGTTCGGTCGCCCGGCGGAGCGTGGCGTGTTCCCACCGCCCGTCGGAGCGCCAGCCCGTCGGATTGCCGGCCGGCGGGTCGACGCTCGAATCACGGGTGTGGTCGTCCATCGTCGGAACCTACAGGTCCTTCGCGATGCCGCGCAGGTCGTTCATTCGCTCGCGTTTGCTTCGGATGTCTTCGGGCGACATGACCGTCGACAACGGGCTCTCGCGGACGTGTTCTTCGACGGTCTCGACGGCGTGTTGGTCGATTTCGACGCTCGTGAGGTACTCCGCAAGTCGCTGGAGTTCCGCCTCCGAGGCGCGTTTGCCGCCATCGGCACCGGTTATCGACCACGCCAACTCCCGGGCGTCGGTCTTCTCGTCGTAGAGGTACGCGCCGCCGCCGAGGGCCAGCGTCTTCGTCGTGACCCACGGAACGACGTCGCGGTTGCCGTAGCCGAGGTCGTCGACGAGCATCGTCATCGCGCGATCCGACAGCGCGAACTGCCGGCGGCCGGACTGTCCGACCGAGACGTCGAGTTTCAGTTCGCCGTCTTCCTCGACGAGGTGTGGAGCGGTGGCCATACCGGACCTTGCGGCTCCGGGTACTTCGGTCGCGCGGTTCGACCGAAAGACGCAACGCTTTACCCGACGCCTCTCTCAGAAACGGTTGCGTGCGAGGGTAGCCAAGCCCGGAAACGGCGGCGGACTCAAGATCCGCTCCTGTAGAGGTCCGAGGGTTCAAATCCCTTCCCTCGCATGGCGAGGCGCCACGCGCCTCGGGAAGTCGAGCGGCCTCGTGCCGCGAGACGCAACATGCGGAAGACCGCTCCTGGAGCGGCCTTCCCTCGCAAGATTCCTCACGAAACCGCCCACATAGCCGCGGCTACAGGTCCTCGGACAGTTCGTCGAAGCGGTTCTGGGCGGCCTCGTATCGCCGCTCGGTCTCGGCGGCGTCGTAGGTCCACTCGCCGTCGACGCGCCGAAGGACGGCGTTTTCGTGGCGACCCTCTTCGGGCAGGTCGGTCGTCTCGACGAGTCGGCCCTCCTGTTGGCCGCCCTCTTCGACGAAAATCAGTGCGTACTCCTCGCCGACCTGGTCGACGACGGCGGTATCACCACCGTCGGCGGCGACCGCCGACCCGGAAACGAGCGTCATCGAAAGCAGTGCGACCACCAACAGCGCAAGTATCGAGCGCATCGCGGCAAGGTGGCCGCGTTTCGGTACATAAACTCGAGGGTCAGTCTTCGGCCGCTTCGACGGCGGCGACTTCGCCGACCGAGGCCCACCCGTCGTCTGTCTCGCGGCCGGCGACGAGGGGGTCGTCCTCGCCGTCGGTGACTAGCCGGTAGGTCGTTCCCTCGCTATCGACGCCCTCGGCCTGAAACGCCTCTTGGAAGAACTCCGCCGAGCGCATCTTCAAGACGACCGTCGCGTCGTCTTCGAACGTCAGTCGAACGTCACGGGGCGTGATGTTGTGGATGCGCTTTGCGAGGGTGTTCATATCGGATACAGCGAATTGGGTCGGCAAATCGGTGGCGCTTTCCGCGCCGCTTTCGGAGTTCCGGTATGAGCGAGCGTGCGGACTGTGCCTTGCGGGCGGCCGAGGCGGGCGCGGCGGTGGCCTCGGGGTCGTTCCGGGAAGGCATCGCCGTCGAGACGAAGGGACAGAAGACGGACGTGGTGACCCAAGCCGACCACGACGCTCAGGCGCAGGTCGTCTCGACGATTCGGGACCACTACGCCGACGACCCCATCGTCGGCGAAGAGGACGAAGAACTCGGTGCCGTTCCCGACAGGGGTTCGGCGTGGGTCGTCGACCCAATCGACGGGACGAACAACTTCGTTCGGGGGATACGGACGTGGGCGACGAGCGTCGCGGCGACGGTCGACGGCGAACCACACGCGGGGGCGACCGTCTGTCCCGCGCTGGAGGATACCTACCTGCTCGATTCGGGAACTGCACACCGAAACGGCGAGGAACTGTCGGTCAGCGACCGAACCGACCCCGAGGAGTTCGTCGTCGTGCCGACGGTGTGGTGGGAGTTCGACCGCCGCGAGGAGTACGCTGCCGCCTGTGCGGGCATCGTCGAACGGTTCGGCGACATGCGCCGGTTCGGCTCGGCCCAACTCGAACTCGCGCTGTGTGCGGCCGGTGCCGTCGACGGCGTGATTACGAACGTCCGCGTGAGCCCGTGGGATAGCCTCGTCGGCGTCGGACTGGTCGAAGCCGCAGGCGGCGTCGTCACCGACATCGACGGTGACCCGTGGCGCCACGACAGCCGTGGACTGGTCGCCTCCAACGGCCAAGCCCACGACGCGGTGCTGGCGGCGGCCCGAGAAGCAGAGAGCGTTCGATAACCCCGGCCGTGTACGACCCTCGCCAGCGACCGGAAGGGTGAAAACACCACAAGCCGGGCATTCGGGCATGGAGTTGTCCGACGGACTCGACCTCGAACGCGCGTGGCTGGCGACGTTCCTCGGCGGCATCGCCGCCCTCGTCGTTGGCTCGCTGGCGTTTCCCCAACGCGTCTACGACGGGTTCCTGTGGCGGTACTTCTGGGGCCCGGTCGACGCGGACGCCCACGGCGCGACGTGTGCCGTCCGTGACGGCGGCGTGACCGAACGGCTGTACGGACAAACCGCTTGTGCCGGCGCCGACGGCATCGTCGCCACCCCAGGCTACACCACCGTTTCGACGGTGAGTTACGCTATCGTCCTCGTGTTCATGCTCGTGGGTGTGCTGCTGTTGCTCCGCCGACTCGACATTCGAATGTCCAAGCGGTTCTACTTCGCGCTGTTCCCGTTCATGCTGTTCGGCGGCGCACTTCGGGTCGTAGAGGACGTCAACGCCACGTTCGTCCGGGAGGGCGTCGGGATGCTTATCCCGTTTCCTACTGTCGGCCTCATTATCAGTCCGTTCATCTACTTCACGATGTTCGGCATCACGCTCGCCGCCCTCGTCGGTACCATCTCGCTGTCGAAGCGAGGCGTCATCGACGAGTTCGAAACCGTACTCGGTGGCGTCGGCGCAGTCGCACTCGCGGCCACCCTCGCCGTCCTTCTGTACGTCTCCGCGACCTCCGACATCGTCGGCTTCTACCCCGCCGTCGCCGTCATCGTTCTCGTCGGCGCGACGCTCATCGCGGCGGCGTTTTGGGTGCTCTCGGAGCGATACGCACCGCGAATCAACGCCGGCACCGGAGCGATGGGGCCACTCGTCGTCTGGGGGCACTCCGTCGACGGCATCGCCAACGTGTTGAGCCTCGATTGGCACGAGGAACTCGGTCTCCCCGTCGAGTACGGCTCGAAACACGTCGTCAATGCCGCTGTCGACCGCTACACCGGTATCATTCAACCCGAGTGGCTCACCGACGCCATCGGCACCGTCTGGCCGTTCCTCCTCATCAAAGTCTTCGCCGCGGTCGCCGTCGTCTGGGTGTTCGACCGGGAAATCTTCGAGGAAAGCCCCCGGTATGCCTACCTGCTCCTCATCGCCATCCTCGCGGTCGGACTCGGCCCCGGAACCCGAGACATGATTCGGGCGACGCTGGGTATCTGAGAGCCATCTCGTTGTCTTTCTTCAGTCGTAGCTCGTGATACAGTCAGTCGATAAATCCAGCTCTGCTCTTCCTCACGTTCGTTCAGTGCTCTCACGGCTCGCTTCGCTCGCCGTTCGAGTTCTCGAGGTGCTCACTCCGTTCGCACCTCGCTATGCGCGGGACCGGATTTGAACCGGATGAAACCTCGCTACGCTCGGTTTCCAGGGTTCAAATCGGCCCTGCTCTTCGCTCATGCGCGGGACCGGATTTGAACCGGCGGACCCCTACGGGACAGCGTCCTAAGCGCTGCGCCTTTGGCCTGGCTCGGCAACCCGCGCGCACGCTTCCGTACCGCCGTCACCCAAAAATACCTGTCGCTACCGCCCGACACGGTCCCGGATGCTCGCAACCATCCCCTCGAAGTTGCCCATCTCCTCGATGCCCTCGATTTTGTCGCCGACGGCGATTTCGCCCGGCTCGTCGACCCGCGCACAGATACCACCGCGACCCTCACCAAGTGCGCGCATCAGCCCATCTTCGTCGTTCAACTGTTCGATATAGCGACAGGGCGGTCGGGGGCGCGTCCCTTCGAAGGTCGCCTCTCCGAGTCGGAACCGGCTGTTCAATAGGTCGTGGACATCGCCGCCCCGGACGACGAGATTGCGGCGGTGTTGACCGTCCGAGAGGTCGATGCCCGTGGTCCGTTCGATTTCTTCGAGCGCTTCGGCCTGTACGAACGTCACCTCACAGACGTCGAACGGCGAGTAGTGGCCGCGGCCGGTGCAGTAGCGGTCGTTGTCCAGTCCTCCCGCGACGGCGTCGATGCGCTGTCGGGACTGCATCGGTTCGCCTCCGGCCTCCGTGACGTAGATGTCCTCCAGACGCATGGCTTCGGTTAGAGCGGCAACCGTTTATATGCCTGCGTGCCGGAACTGGTCACATGTACCGGGCGCGGGACCACGTCGAAAACGAAGAGTGGCTGGCCGCCATCGACGACGCCGCCGAACGGCTGGACCTCGGCACGGCGGCCCGCTCGCGTGCGACGGACCTCTTTCTGTCGACGGTGCCGGAGGCTGACCGCTCGAAGCGGGCGACCGTCGCGGCGAGTCTGTACGCGGGCGCGCTCATCGCAGGTGAGCGTCGCTCCCAATCGGACGTGGCCGACGCCGCCGGTGTTTCGCGGTTGACCGTCCAGAAACGTTGGAAGGAGTTGATGGCCGAGGCGGGACTGGAACCACCGAAGTGGTAGTTACTCTCGAGCGGGCGGGCGGCCGTCGGAATCCGGCGTGAGGTTGCCGTGTTCGTCGATTTCTCCGGAGACCACTCGCGTCGAGGAGATGACCGCTCCGTCTTCGGCGTAGACGTGGTCGACGACTTCGATGTCGAGTTCGTCGAGACCCTTCTCTCGCCGGACCTCGTTGACGGCGTGGCCGCCGTCTTCGGTCTCCGGGGAGACGATGAGCACGTCGAAGCCGGGTTCGGTCGCGACGCCGGTCGGCTCTTCGAGCGTCCGGATGTGGAACTCGCGGTCGTACTCCTCGGCGAAGTTCGATAGTTCGGCTTCGAGGTCCGCCCGACGCTCCTCGAAGGAGCGGACGTAACGGTCGACGCTACGCGTCCGGGGTGCGAGCTCGTCGCTGGTGAGGCCGACGGTCACGTCACCGAGTTCGAACGCTCGTTCGAACAGCGCCCGATGGCCGTCGTGAATCGGGTCGAAGGTCCCACCCAAAACGACGTTCATGACGACGGCAACGCAGGGACCGGGTTTAGTGGCTTCGATGCGAAAACGGGGTGGTCAGTCGTCCGTATCGTCGGCCCCGTCCGCCGACTCGGTGTCGTCGGAGTTCTCGGACCCGTCTTCGACGGTGATGTCGACGGGGTCGACGCTCTCTCGGTTGCCGATACCGAGGTGTGAATCGAGGTTGAACACGGTGTTCAACTCCTCTTGGAGGTCATCGACGATGGTGCCGACGAGGTCGCTCGGCGCCATCGCCGTGTACTCGTAGGGGTTGTTGCCCGCGCCGCTGGACTCCCGCTTGCTCCGGTCGAGTTTCTCCTCTTCATGGAGTGCGGCGAGTGCTTCCCGGACGGTACTCGGATACAGCCCAGTGCCCTCGGCGACCTCTTCGCTCGTGCTGCCGGGGTTCTGTCGGAGATACACGTAGATTCGCGCCCGGGTTTCGGTGTCGAGCACCCACGCCAACAGGTCGACGATGCCCTCATCGAACTGTTCGGCTGCCCGTTCGGCCTCCTGTTCGAGTTTCTCCCGGACGCCCTCTTCGCTCTCCCCAATCTCGGATTCCCCCTCCTTGGAACTGTCGTCAGTAGACATGCGTCGTAATCAATCGGACACAAGGAATACCCGTATATAAATCCAATGCTGAACGTCACTCGAGAAGCAGGTCCGCACAGACGGCATCGAGACCGTCGCTGTCGTGGAGTCGTCGCTGGCGCTCGGCGCCGCTTTCGGCGTCGTACATCTCGCGGATACCATCCACCCCGAGCCGACTGCTCTCGCGGTCGACGAGTTCGCCGAGCGGGAGAGCCTCCGAGAAGTCCTTCGAGAGCAGTTCGGCGTCGTGGCCGTAGCGCAAAGCCCGCCACTTGTTCTCGTCGAGCGGTTCCCGGCGGTGGCGGCGTCCATTCTCACCGTCCTCGTAGCGGGCGGCGAGGTCCTCGACGAGCGCCTTCGTGTACTCGACGAACGCCAACACCCGCTCGGGGTCGGCCTGGCCGTCCGGCGTCCGCACCTCGACGGTGCCGTGTTCGGAGTGAGGGCGCACGTCGTACCACAGTTCGCCACGGTCGTTTATCGACCCGTTTTCGACCATCATCCGCTCGAAGGACTGGAACGCCTCGAAGTCCTCGAAGGTGGTGGGCATCCCGGTGTTGGGAAGCGCTTCGAAAATCTTCGCGCGAGCCGAGGCCAACCCGGTGTCGAACCCATTCCAGAACGGCGAGTTCGCCGAAAGCGCGAGCATAATCGGGAGATACCAGCGCATCTCGTTTGCGACCCAGACGGCCTTGTCGGCGTCGTCGACGCCGACGTGGACGTGGAGTCCGGCCGTCGTGTTTCGGTGCTGTGGGTACTGAATCCGGTCGAGTTGTGCGCGATACCGTGGCTTCTCTGCGTGTTCGAGTTCGCGCCACTTCGCCGCCGGGTGGAGGCCCGCCGCCGCGATGCCGAACCCCTGACCCTCGGCGTGGTCGACTACCGCCTCCCGAACGTTGGCGAGGGCATCACGGGCGGCCGACAGCGACCCGATGGTCGGCGTCTGGGTTTCGATGACACATTTGAACAGTTCGTGGTCGAGTCGCCCGTCCAGTATCTCCGGTGGGTCGGACTCGTAGACGAGTTCGTCCGTGCCGGCGGTGGGGCGCCCGGTCTCGTCGACGACGAAGAACTCCTCTTCGATGCCGAGCGTTCCCATCCGGTCGAAGGCATCCCGCGAGCCCAGTTCCATCGACGACACCTTGGCCGGGGCGGATTAAATACCATTTGACCTGCTGTGACCGGACCGCACAGCCGTCCCCGGCCCAGTCGCCGAATCGACGGACTCATCGCGTCCAAATCGTCCGATTCACGAGCGCGAACACCACCTCGCCGTCGACGGTCGCCTCCCGGTTGGTCGTGACGATGCCGCGTTGTTCGTTGCGCTTCGAGCGTCGCTTGTCCGCGATTTCGAGCGTGACGGCCATCGTGTCGCCGGGTCGGAGCGGCGCCGGCAGTCGCATCTCCTCGATGTGGCCGGCGGCGACGAGGTCCGAATCGCCGTAGAAGTGCTCGACGACCGGTCGCTGGGTCAGCGCGAAGGTGTGGATGCCGCTTGCGATGATGTCGCCGAACGGCGAGTCGGCGGCGGCCGCTTCGTCGGTGTGGATGCCGAGCGGGTCGTACTCCTCGGCGAAGGCGACGATTTCCTCGCGGCTCACCGACCGTGTCCCGCAGTCGATGGTTTCGCCGACAGTCAACCCCTCGAAGGTACGATGGCTCATTATCGAACGAAGAATCACCGAGCGCATAGTGATTGCGCCCGACGGTTGTCGTTACTCCGGTCGGGCGACGACCGCGAGGTGGTCGTCGTGGAACGGCTCCAGCGACCGCGTCTCAAGTATCTCGTAGCCGTCTTTCAGCGCCGTCAGCGTCTCCTCGAACACCGCATCGGGGTCCCGAGCCACGTCCTCACTTCGGGCCTTCACGGCCAACAGGAGTCGGCCGTCGTCGTCGAGGAACCGTCGATTCGCGAGCGCCACCTTCGCCTGTCCGCGCGTGGCCACGTCCTGAATCAGGACGTCGACCGGTTCGACGACGTGGGCGTACGTCTCCGGCTTTCGGGCGTCCTTCAACAGCGGGAAGAGGTTCTTTCGCGGTTCGGCGGCATCGAGTAAGTCCCTCGCCGGCCGCGCCGCGAACTCGACGGCGTAGGTCGGCCCCGAGAAGTCGGCGACGTGGCTAACCGTCGTCCCCGCCGCCGCGCCGAGATACAGCACCGTCTCGCCGCCGGCGAGGTTCGTGTCCATTCCCTTCTCCAACATCGCGCCGAGTTTCGAGCGACGAACGTCCCACTTCCGCCAGCCGTCGACGGTCGGCTCGCCGTACACCGACTCTCCCTCCGTCGCCAGCGACTCGCGGCCGTCGAAGGCGCGGCGCTCGACGCCCGCCGGCAGGTCACTCATCGACATCACGCGCCTGGATGCGCTCGATGCGTTCGGCGAGTTCGGCGTCGAGTTCCGGTTTCCGCTCCCCGGAGTAGTGGTCGACGCGAGCGGCGATGGCGAGTTTGCCCGCCAGCGCCCGTGCGGCGGACCCACGGTTCTCCGGATGCGTTCCTTGGACCGCCTCGTGGACGAAGATGACGCCGTGTTTCGGCGACGGCGCCCGCCCTCGGAGGTGGGCGAACAGCGCCTCCTCGGCGCCCAGCACCTGCACCGTCCCGGCGGGCTTGCGGGCGAGTTGCTTCAGTCCGCCGGCGAGTGCGATGAGTCGGGCCGCCAACACGGGCCCGGCCAGCGCCGAGAGGTTCGGCGCCACCTCCGGGGCCGTCCGCTCGACGTGTGCCCTGAGTGCGTCCGCCTCGTCGTCGAGGTCACGGACCCGACGCGAAAGCGAGACAAGCGGGTCATCGTCGTCGGTCTCTGCTAACTCGCGAGCGTATTCGACGCCCGTCTCCGCATCCTCGTGTCTGCTCCCGGCCCACTCGGCGACGCGTTCGGCGAGTTCGTTGGCAACGCGCTCACAGTCGTCCATCGCCCGAATGCTATGCATTAACTGTTTGTCATCGGAGCGTTCTGCCTCCTGTACGGCCTCTCGCGTCGCTCGCACCGTCGCATCGTGTAGAATTTCGTAGTACTCGTCTCGTTCGTCGGCAAACCCCGACTCGACTGCGCGCTCCGGCCACGCCGCCGGCGATTCGGCACTGCCCGTCCGAATCGCCTCGGTGACCGATTCGGCGTCCTCGCGGTCGACGTTCTCGAACCACCCCCCGGACGAGGGGTCGGCTTCGTTCATGGTATCCCGTTTCGGAGTCGGTCACATAGGTGTCCCGGTGTCACTCGTTTGTCGGCACCGAGGGCCGAGAAACTCGGTTAGAGGTTCGCTACTGCTCTCTGTAACACCTGTCCAGCTATCGCCCTGATGTCGGCGAAATGGACCTCATCGAAAACACCCTTCCGAGGAGGTTGTATTTCACCGCCACTCCGTGAGTCGGAGTCGAGTTCGGCAACGTCTTCGCTGTAATCTCTTGATGCAATGGCTTTTCCGCGTGTCGCTCCTCGATTACCCATGACGATTGCTACTGGCGATTCTGTAACGCTGGAATACACGGGTCGACTGGACGACGACACGGTCTTCGACACCTCACGGGAGGCCGTCGCCGAAGAAGCAGGACTGGCCGAAGCCCAACCGGACCGAGAGTACGCACCGCTGACCGTCGACGTCGGTGCCGAACAGGTCATCGAAGGCATGGAAGAGGGACTTATCGGGCTGGAAGCCGGCGAGACGACGACGCTGACGATTCCCCCGGAGAAGGCCTACGGCGAGCCGAGCGAGGAGAATATCCAGGAGTTCGAGACCGACGAACTTCGGGAGATGCTCGGCGGCCAGTTGCCCGAAGAAGGCGATTATCTCGAAGCACAGAACGGCCAACCCGGCGAGGTCATCCACGTCGGCGAGGATGTCGTCCGGGTGGACTTCAATCCGCGACTCGCCGGCGAAACGCTCACCTTCGAAATCGAGATCATCGACATCAACTAACCCCGACGCTGGGGTTTCTTGGCCTGATTGCGGACTCCCCGAACGAAGTTTCAATACCGCCGCCGAACTGGAACTACGTACAAAAGACCATGAGCGACACTCGTTCAGCTACCGATGTCTTTCGACCTCGTGCTGACGATACTCGGGTCGCTATTCTTCGCGCTGTCGCTGTTGCCCAACACGACCTTGAACGGGTTGGGTCGGGGGCTGCTGAGGACATCGCACGAATCAACCGTGCTATCGAGCAGTACAGTCTCCCGGACTCACTCGATATTGACGCGCCGGTGCTTTTGCTGACCGGGACTGAGGGGCCACCCCACCTCCAAGACGGTGTCCGTGCAGTGGATGCCGCCCTCTCGAACAGTCAACTGGTCGAGTTCGAGAGCGTCGGTCACGGCGGTCCGACAGAAGCTCCGGACCGCGTCATGGCTGCGGTGCGCGATTTCATCGACGAAACGGAGACGCCAGTTCCGGAGAGCGGCAACTGACTCCGCCTCAACTGATTATTTTGTAGCGGAACGATCGTTGTAATGCCGTACACGCCGTGGCTCTGTGTTTCGTGGATGATTTGCAGCAGTACTCTTCGAACAGCCTATTACCTCGACGATATCTCGGACGCTCGTTTGCCGAGGGATTTCGTAGTATCATGACTGCGCGTTCTCGTTTGCGAACGGTGACCGAAGTGTGCCGTGGGCAAGCGGAGGGCGGCAGCACCGAACGGAGCCGTAAGTCGAACACCAAACCTTCGATATGGGTATGTGTTGGTTCCGTCGTAAACCCTGACCAACACCAACTCGGGGCTGGCTCCCGGAGTTATATATGGAAGTCAGGCAATGTTGACTCAAGCTTGATACGATGGTGTTGGTACTAACCGTCGTTGGTATCGCTGTCGCCGTATTCGTGGGGTTCAATATCGGAGGCTCGTCGACGGGCGTAGCGTTCGGTCCGGCAGTCGGCTCACGCTTGATTCGGAAGCCGACTGCCGGCGCCTTGTTCGTCGGCTTCGGCTTTTTGGGTGCGTGGACCGTCGGCCGGAACGTCATCGAGACGATGAGCAGCAGTATCGTGCCTGCGGCTCAGTTCACGCCCATTGCAAGCGTCGCTGTCTTATTTTTCACAGGCGCGTCGTTGTTGATTTCGAATCTCTATGGCGTTCCAGCCTCGACCTCGATGACGGCTGTCGGTGCCATCGTCGGCTTGGGTCTTGCATCCGGCACCCTCAATCGGGCACTCATGTTCGTCATCGTCTCGGCGTGGATTGTCGCACCGCTTTTGTGCTTCGTCATCGGCGTCGTAGTCGGGCGGTACATCTACCCATATCTCGACCGCTACATCGCGTTCACGAAGTTCGACCTCCATTTCATCCAACTCGACCGCTCGGGGGCGATTCCACGCCCGTATCTAAATGTAAACGCATCACCACAGGACGTCGTCGGGTCTCTCTTGGTGATTCTCATCGCCTGCTATATGGCGTTCTCTGCGGGAGCGTCGAACGCGGCGAACGCTGTGGCTCCCCTCGTCGGCGAGGGGGGTTCGCTCACCGTCAATCAGGGCGTCCTGCTCGCGGTGGCGGCTTTCGGTTTGGGCAGTTTCACCATCGCCCGTCGCACGCTGGAGACGGTTGGTGACAATATTACGGAGCTGCCGATTCTCGCGTCACTGATTGTCTCCGTGGTCGGTGGTACAGTTATCACGATGCTCTCCTATTTCGGCATTCCCGCGAGTCTCGCGGTAAGTACGACATCGACGATTATTGGGCTCGGGTGGGGCCGGGCGAGTCGGGCAGCGACACTAGCGGAGTTAGCGACGCCAGCACCCGAGCGTCCGGATTTAGAAGTCGCGACAGGGGCATTGGTTACCTCACGCGTCGAGGAGGCCCCTGCTGGCCCGACCATCGGAGATATCGCTCGACAAGAGAAACCCGCAGAAAAGCCGGAGGAGATTCCGGACGTACCGGGCGTCGGCGCGGAGGGACCGGCCGACCTCGACGAGCGGAGTCTCTTTGACCCGAGAGCGGCCAAGCGTATCGTGACGATGTGGGTGTTGACGCCGTCGCTGGCGATTGTCACCTCTTACCCGGTGTTCGCGTTTCTGCTGTGAGTGCCGGCCACTCGAACGAATCCTACATCGACCACATCCAAGTCAAGATATGCAATGTGAGTTCAATGGAACCAACCAAGAGTATATCCGACAACCTAGCATACACTCCGTGGTAATGGCTGGCTCGGGTGGTCGGTACGATTTGCAGCGCTTCGTTGAGGCACAAAACCCGGTGATTTCGCAGGTGAAACAGGAACTCAACTCGGGCCAGAAGCGTACTCATTGGATGTGGTATATCTTCCCGCAAGTGGCTGGCCTCGGCAGTAGTCGGAAGGCACAGCGATATGGGATCTCCTCACGCGAAGAGGCCGAAGCCTATCTGGAGCATCCGATATTGGGTCCTCGGTTGCGCGAATGCACGGAAATCGTCAATGGCATCGATGGACGCTCTGCGAACGATGTTTTCGGGTCACCAGATGACCTGAAGTTTCAGTCATCCATGACGCTCTTCGAGACAGTCGCAGATGATGCGACCCCGTTCAGAACGGCTTTAGAGAAGTATTACGACGGTGAGCGCGACGAAAGAACCTTGGAGTTCATCTCGGAATAATCGCCCTCTGTTTCTGGATGCCGTGAGTGTGTCCGTCCACGGCGTCCCGCAGTGGCTCAGATTTGCGCGTCGGTGGGGGCTCGACGCCAAGCCAGAACGGAACTTTCAGACGTTGCGAACGGCGTAAATCACCGCGCCGGGAACCGCGAGCAGCGCGAAAATCGCTGCCAGTTCCAGCCGGTGACCGAAGACGACGTAGGTGTCGCTCAATTTGCCCGCTTCGGTCCCGTAGACGAACAGCGTTCCACTCACGCCACCCAACCCGACGCCCCGCTTGCCGCCGACCGCGCGGGAGAGGCGCTCAAACCGGGACACGCCGAACCACGGGAGCCGTTCGGTAAATCCACGGTACGGCAGGCGCTTGGCGAGGCGGCCGGCGAACGGTATCGATGCGACCGCTGGCAGCGCCGGCAGGCCGACGCCAAGCGAGAGGCCGCCGACGGCGAGGCCCTTCAGTACGGTTCGTTTGAGTTTGCGGAGTATGACGCGAACGAGCAACCGCCCGAGTGCAACCCCGAGAATCAGCAATCCGACCTCGAGAACCGACATGCGAACACCGGCGACCCCGAACCGCCACGCGAGCGTCTCGGTGAACAGTCCGGCCGCCAACACGAACAGGCCGGTGGAGACGAGGTACTTCCCGCTCGTGCCTTTCTGTCTGTCCCGACGGAGCCTATCGACGACCACCGGAAACCGACCTCCGTGTGCGACTCATTGGACGAGGGGACTCGATGAGTCGACAAAAACCAACTGGCCGATGAGCGTGCGATGGCAGCGCAAGAACAGTGGGTGGCCCTCACACGCCGCTCCGTCTCTCTCAGCAGACCGGTTTGGGGTTGACGCCCATCGACTCCAGCCGTTCGGTGTACTCCTCGTAGGCCGTTTGAATCGCCTCGGAGGCGGCCTCCTCGGCGCGTTCCCAGCAGTCCTCGTCGTCGCCACAGTGGGCTTCGAGGAGCGTGATTGCGCGTTCGAGTTGCGCATCGAGGTCGTCTCCCATCCCGCGGAACAGACTCGCCGTCTGTGGGTCGGCCTTGCCGACGAAGAAGCCGGTCATCTGTTCTTTGGACTTTTCGGCCGCCAGCGTCCGGCCGACGAACCCACCGAGACGCTCGATGTCGTCGTCGAGGCCGCGGAGGTACGACTGGATGGCGGGCACCTCGCCGGGGTCGTGGTCATCCAGTTCGCCGACGACGGTGTCGTAGTGGTCCCGTTCCTCTTCGGCCGTCTCGGCGAAGGCATCGGCCACGTCCCCGGCGACGGTCTCGACCCACGTCTCGTAGGTCTCGGCGGCGTGGTGTTCGGCCGTCGCGGCGGCCCGAAGCACCTCATCGATGTCCATCTCGCCCATCGTGTCGGCGTACAGCGACTTCGAGGAGCCGAGCCGCGAGAGCGCGGTGTTGTTTGCCTCCCGAACCGACTCGACGAACTCCGAATCTGTCATGTGCCGGTGTAAGTTCGGTGAGCGCTTGTAACCAGCGGTCCGAGGTAGCGTCGATACCGACGGCTGCGGGGCTATCGGCCGTGAAAAATGCGAGAACCGATGTCGGCTCAGTTGCCGGTCTCGATTTCGGCGCCGACGAGGTTGCCCCACTCCGTCCACGAACCGTCGTAGTTGGAGGTGTCCTCGTAGCCCAGCAGTTCGTGCAGCGCAAACCACGCAACCGACGAGCGCTCGGCGATACGGCAGTAGGCGATGGTCGTCTCGCCGCCGTCGATGCCGTACTCGGCGTAGAGCTCTTCGAGTTCGTCGCGGGTCTTGAACGTGCCGTCGTCGTTGGTCACGTCGGCCCACGAGATGTTCTCCGCGCCGGGGACGTGGCCGCCACGCTGGGCGGTCTCCTGCAGTCCCGGCGGCGCGAGAATCTCACCGGAGTACTCCTCGGGGGAGCGAACGTCGACGAGCGGCAGGCCCTTGTCGATGGCCTTCTCGACGTCCTCGCGGTAGGCGCGGATGGATTCTTTGGGGCCGCTTGCGGCGTACTCAGTCGATGGGTACTCCGGCACCTCGTCGGTGAGCGGGTAGTCGTTTTCGACCCAGTAGTCGCGGCCGCCGTCCATCAGGCGCACGTCGTCGTGGCCGTAGTACTTGAACTCCCAGTAGGTGTAGGCCGCGAACCAGTTGGCGTTGTCACCGTAGAGAACGACGGTGGTGTCCTCGGTGATGCCGAGTCGTTCCATCAGGGCCTCGAAGTCCTCCTTCGAGAGCAGGTCCCGCTGGACCTGGTCGCGGAGGTCTCGCTCCCAGTCGAGGCCGATTGCGCCGGGAACGTGGCCCTCCTCGTCGTACACTTCCGTGTCAACGTCGACTTCGAGGATGCGATAGTCCGGGTCGTCGCTCTGGAAGGCGTCGAGGTGGTCCTCCACCCAGTCCGCCGAGACAAGTACGTCAGGATTCGCGTAGTCGCTCATGTTACAACCCCTATTACTCCAACCACGACCATAACAGTACGACTCTCGGCACGTTCAGCCACGCCTCCCATCTACCAGCAACAGTTGCCGCTACTGTCGCGCCGTTTCTCGACGACCCCCGACGCTGGAGAGTCGTCGGGAGACGGATCGGAGTGGCGAGTGGCCTGCGGGACACGTACCAGCAAAATAATCCGCTATCTCCGAGCGCCGCCGAGTGAACGGATTGAAGCCGTCGTAGCCGGAGAAACGGATATGAGCGACGTAGTGGTCTCGGCGGACTGGGTGGCCGACCGACTCGATGAGGTACACGTGGTCGACGTCCGAGACGCGTGGGAGTACGACGGCATCGGTCACATCGCCGGGGCGGTGAACGTCCCCTTCGAGACGTTCCGGTCCGAAGACGACGGCGAGGCCGGCATGCTTCCCGGCGCCGAGGCCTTCGCCGAGTTGTTGGGCGATGTCGGTATCGGAACCGACGACGAAATCGTTGCCTACGACGACATGCACGGCGTCTTCGCCGCGCGGCTGCTCGTGACCGCCGAACTGTACGGCCACGACCCCGAGAGACTCCACCTGCTGGACGGCGATTACTCCGCGTGGAGCCTCGAACACCCCGTCAGCGAGACGACACCGCCAACCGAATCGGCCGACTACGAGGCGTCGTTCCGGACCGACGGCCCCCTCGTGGGACTCGACGCCGTCGAGTCAGCCATCGACGATGCCGACACCGTCATCGTCGACACCCGCGAGGAATGGGAGTACGAAGAGGGCCACATTCCCGGAGCGGTCCGCCTCGATTGGCGCGAACTCGTCGACGACACCAGTCGAGGAATCAACCCGGAATCTGAAATTCGGAGCCTCCTCGAAGAACGGGGCATCACGCCGGGAAAGCGCGTCCTCCTGTACTGCAACACCGCCCGTCGCATCAGCCACACCTACACAGTCCTCCGGCATCTCGGCTATCCGAACCTCGCCTTCTACGAGGGGAGCCTCACGGAGTGGGAAGCCGAGGGTGGCGAGTTGGAAACCGCCGACTAGCTCACCAACACTCCATCGTCTTCGCATCCTCCAGCGTCGGCTCGGCGTCGTGGCGCTCCCCCGCTGCCCGCAGGAGTCTGTCATCCGCGAGGAGATAGTGAACTCGGAAGTACGGACTGTCGGTGTGGACCTCCCCGCGGTCGGTATCCTCCTCGTAATAGAAGTTCGTCCGCATCTCGACGCGGTAGCCGCGTTCGACCTCCCGTATCGATTCGAGCGATTCGCTGTGGCCGTAGGCCGTCGTGTTCTCCGAGAGAATCAGGTGCTGACGGTACGCGCTCTCGTACGCCCGGAGATACGATTCGACGGTCTCGTCGGTCCTTTCTTCGGGACGCTCGGGGAGTTCTCGCGGCTCCATCTGGCCGCCGGGGTCGACGGGGGCTCTCCGGTCGACCGTACACGGGTCCGGTTTCTTCGAATCGCCGTAGTTCAACGGGTCGAGGCCGACGAGACAGCCGGAGAGGGCGACGGTACTCGAGCCGACAGCAGCGAGGAGGGCACGACGCTTCATGAGTCGAACTACTGGGCGTACCGATAAGGGCCTTCAGGAGACTCAAACGGACTTTTGAGTCACCCGTGTAGGTTTCGACGTACAGGATGGAACGCCCGGCATATTTATTCGAACAAATGACGTGTTCTATGACATGAATACCCCTCCATCGGTTGCCGCTCCGGACCGACGCTGGAGTCGACGGTCCATACTCAAGGGGACGAGCGCACTCACAGCGACGGGGCTGACTGCCGCACTCGCCGGCTGTTCGATACTCGGCGCCGACCACGCCACCTACTGGTCCGACAGCGGACAGTTCGAGGTCGACTACGACGCCGTGATGGCGGCGGCTCGCGAAGCCGGCTACGACGTTGAGGAGCCGTACTACGTCAACGCCGAGGAATCCAGAGGAGTCCACCCCGACGGACTCACCGACCTCGACGAGCAGTTCGGCCCGGACTATCGGGTGTTTGGGTTCGCCCGCTACCACACCGAGACGGTGTTTCTGGAAGTCTCACTCACCGGCGAGCAGCCGTCGGCATCGCTGTTCGACGACCGAGGTACAGTCGAGGGGATTCCGGTCGATTCCGTGCCGCCGGAGACGTGGCTCACGAAGCAGTTCACGCTGGCGTTCGACGTTTCCGAGACGGATGCCCGGGAGTACGCCGCGGCGTTGCGCGAGCAGGCCGCCGAAGGGACTGACATCCCTCGAATCGAGGTGAGCGAGGCGCTCGATTTTCCCGCCTTCTACGGAGCGATCGAGTCGGAACGAACGGACGTTCTCGGCTCCGAGACAGGCGGCGACGGCTGGTACAACGAGACATCTCTCTTGGACGGCCAGCGGTTTGCAACCGTCTCTTTCATCGTCCAGAGTATGGCTATCGTCCACCGCGATGGCTCTCGGACGTACCGGCTCAAACTCGACCGACTCGGTGGATTCAATCTGGAGGTTCGGCTGCCGGTCGGTGAGGAGATTCCCGAAGAGGAGTATCGTGACGTGTTCCGACAGATGTTCGAAGACGTTGGCCTCCCGCCGGAGACGGTCGACGGCCTGACCTTCGAGTACTCGCCATCGGTGTGGTAGCGTCCCGCTCTCGTCGCAGTCAGCCGAACGCCTCGAAGGGTTCCCCACAGTCCCGACAGTAGTGCATCGACCGACACAGCGACGGCCCCTTCGGGTGTTCTCGGTCGGTGTTCTCCGACCCGCAGTAGGGGCAAGTCGCCGCCTCGCCGCCGGCATCGGTGTCCGTCGAGGGGTCCGGTCGCCGTCTCATACCGACACCCCGAACTCACGGAGGTCGGCTTTGCCGTCGTCGGTGACCATCTCGACGTTCCACTCGGGGCTCCAGACCAACTCGACGGTGGCCGTCTCGACGCCCTCCGCGGCCGCGGCCGCCCGCCGTACGTCCTCTTGAAGGTAATCACGCGCCGGACAGCCGGTGTATGTGAGCGTCATCGTCACCGTCGCGTGGCCCCCCTCGACGGTCAGGCCGTAGATGAGTCCCAAATCGACCACCGAGATCGGCATTTCGGGGTCTTCGACCTCGTGGAGTCGCCTCCAGACCGCCGCCTCGACGCCGGTGGCCCCCTCGCCGGTCGCCGGCAACCCGTCCGCGGCGTCGCCGGCCTCGTAGTCGGTGTACGCACAGTACTCCGGGCCGCCCTCGAAGGGGTCCGGGTCCGGTTGCTCGGGCGGCTCAGACATCGACATCGGCCTCCTCGGGGGCAGGCATCAGCGACGGCGCCTCGCTCCGCCCCAGTTGTCGGTAGGTGAACGTGAATTCGTCGTACAGCGACCGCCAGACCTCGGTGTGGATGCCGTTTCGGCCGCGAGCCTCGGGAAGCAGTTCCTCGGCTGACTCGACCGGTACCTCGACACCGAGACCAGCGAGGAACCCGGAGACGATATCACGCCACTCCGCTCGGAGGTCCGCGATTGGTTCCGGTCGAACACCGGTGTCGACGATGGCCTCCTCGTGGTCGGTCCGCTCGAACAGCGTTAGCGCGTGAGGGAACAGTCGGTCGACGGCCCCCTGGACACGCTCGCGTCCCTCTCGACTCTCGGCCAACCGTTCAAGCCAGTTTTGGGCGTGCTCGCGGTGGTAGTGTTCCTCGCCGCGGACCTTCCCCACTCGGTCGGCGATGGGTACGTAGGCACTGTCTTCGAGCGCCTGCAGACGCAGGTGTTCGTGGGTGTCGTAGAGGTAGCCGCGGACGACGCAGTCGGCCCAGTCACCGTCCTCGAACGGCAACTCGACGAGCGTCGCGTGACGAAAGTCGTCGGGGTCGCGCTCCCAGATGAGGTCGACCTGATCGTAGCCGAACGCCTCCAGTAGGTCGTACCACAGGCGGGCGTGCCCCAACTCGTCTTGGGCGATGTTCGCGATGGCGATATCGGCCTCCAGCGTCGGCCCGCGAACCTGCCACTCGGTGTAGCGTTCGGCGACGACGAACTCGTCGTCGGCCAGCGTCCGGAGTTCCGCCTCGACGGCCGCCCGCTCGCGGTCGCTCAGTTCCTCGGTCGCGACCATCAGTTATCCGCCTCCGCGAGGTCGCGTTCGGCTTCCTCCTGTTCGCGTTGGCTGGCCTCGATTTCCTCGGCGAACGTCTCGTCGGTGTTGTAGTTCGTCGCCCAGCGGTACTGCTTTTGGGTGGTGCCGCCCATCTCGGTTCCAGGGTCGTCGGCGTGAACCGTCTCGATTTTCTCTTTCGGGACGACCCACAGGCTGTTGGCCGGCTTCCGGCGGGCGTGCATAATCTGGGCGTACTGTTTCGCCAACTCGGCGTCCGGCGCGTGGACGTTGCCGACGTGGGTGTGGTAGTCCTTCTCTTTTTCCTGTCTGAACACTTCCCAAATCATGGTCAGTCGTCCGCTGTCGCAGGGGTTACCCCGCCCTGCTCGGGGGATTCGATGGCCTCACGAACCCACTCGACGGCCGCCTGCGTGCGTTCGCGTTTTTCGATTTGACCGACGCCGGTTGGGTGCTCGTTTTTCGCGACGGTGAAGAACTCCTCCCAGTCGAGGTCCTCCTCGTAGACCTCGTAGTAGTCGTCGGACTCGTGGTACTCGACGCGGGGGTACTCCGGCAGTTCGAGGCCGTACTTCTCCGCCTTCGGGACGTAGGCGTTGAGGAAGGCGTTCCGGAGGTCGTCGTTGCTCATCGTCTTCAGGCCGACCTCCATGGCGAACTCGCCGTGGGTCGATTGGTCGTCTGTCGGCCCGAAGAACTGCAGGATGCGCGGCCACCACTTCTCGAAGGCCGCCTGCAGACGCTCGCGGTCGCGTTTCGACCCCGTAGCGATGGTCCGCAGGATGTCCTCGCCGTGTTTGATGTGGAACCCCTCCTCGAAGCAAATCTTGTCGATGGCGTGGGCGTACGGTTCCCACGAGGTGCGCTTCAGCGTCGCCTGCCGGCGCATCGCCGCGCCGTCGACGAAGAACATTATCATCGGCAGTTCGTACCAGTCGTCCAACGGGTAGTGAAAGCAGTTGAGGAACTTCCCCTCGCCCGCTTCGAGTTCTTCCAGCATCTCCTCGCGCGTTTTGATGCCCAACTCCTCGGCGGCCCGGTACAGCAGTTGGCCGTGGCCGACCTCGTCTTGGACCTGCGCCGAGATGGCGAGTTTTCTGTCGAGACTCGGCGCCTGCCGGATGAACGGGCGTTCGATGTAGGCGCCCATGATTTCGCTGTTGGCGTGGAACTGTATCATCCGGGTGGCTGCCTCCCGATACTCCCGTGGCATGTCGTCGCCGGGGCCGAACTCCCGCGGCCCGGCGCGCCGTTTCACTGTGTCGATGTCCATCCCACGCGAACTATTATCATGAATTAACATACTGTTTGACCAGCCTATGGACTGGTTTTAAATGTGAATCGTGCGAACAAGCCCCATGATTTCGGAGTGTCTCGTCGTCGAGTTCCGGGTTACCGGCGACGACTGCCCGCTTGCGGCGGCATCTCGGAGCGCCGAGGGATCCATCGAGGCCGCACCACCGCTCCGACGGGGAGACGGCAACACGCTGTTGCGGTTTTCGGCCGTCGACGCCGCCGTCGGTGACTCCCTCGATGCCGACGACCGCATCCGATATCTCCATCGGACGAGCGTCGACGGCCGCCACACCTTTCGCTGTCTCTCGAAGGACCGCTGTGTCGTCCACGAACTCATCGACGAGGGGTTTCTCGTCGATTCGGTTCAGTACCGCGACGGCGTCGAGCGACACGTCGGCGCGGTCGTCGGCCAAGAGGTACTTCACGGCGTCCTCGAGGCGGCGGGAGAGGCCGTCGGCGTGAAACTCGAACGAATCTCGCCGCTGGGCGACGACGGCGAGACCGCCGTCGAGACGCGCTGGAATCTGACACCGGGACAGGCCCTCGCGTTGGAAACTGCCTACGAGATGGGCTACTTCGAGGTCCCGAAAGACGTGACCTCCGCGGAGGTCGCGGCGGAACTCGGCGTTTCGAAATCCGCGTTTCTGGAGCGACTGCGGCGGGGACAGGCAAGGCTCCTTGGGGCCGTATTCTCCTAAACTGTCGGCAAGCTTACATACCCGTTTATTACCCTGAGGTACCTCTTGAGAGTGGGTGCCCAGCGAACACGTGCAGACCCCGACCGTAACCTACGTCAGTCCTCCCGAGGGGACCACAATCGAAGCCGAACTTCTCCCGGATGTCCCGTTCGAACGAGTCACGTCTGCGGCGGCCGTCGACAGCACAACCAAGTGCGTCGTCATCTCCGCCCACGACGGCTGGACCGACACTATCGAGGGCCTCCGGCGACGAATCCCAGAGGTCCCGATTATCGTCACTGGAGCGGCCGACCCCGGCGTCGGAGCACTCGCCTCCAGACTCGGCGTCGAGTACGCACCGACGGAGCTGTTCACGAACGGCGACGAGACCCTCGCCGAACGGATACACGCGGTGGTCGACAGCAGCGGCGCCCCGGCTGGGCGCAACGAACGGGCGTTGCGCGATTTACACTCGCTTTCGACCGGCGACGGTGACTTCGAGGCGAAACTCGAACGCATCCTCGAAGTCGGCCGGGAGTATCTGGACCTCGACATCGGCTTTGCCACCTCCATCGATACGGGCAAGAAGACGTTGGAGATGCTCGCCGTCGCTGGCGATGCCGCGTTCGACGCTGGCGACGTGTTTCCGCTTGAAGAAGCCTATTGCAAAGCGACCGTCCGCGGAAACGGGCTGTTGGCAATCGCCGACGCGACCGACGGCTGGCAGGATGACCCGGCCTATGAATCCGGTTTGCGGTGTTATCTCGGTGGCACGCTCAGTATCGACGGCGAGGCCTACGGGACGGTGTGTTTCGGTGGGACCGAACCGAGAGCGGCCTCGTTCACAGAGTCCGAGCGGACGTTCGTCGAGTTGCTCATCGACCGTGCAAGCTATGAACTCGAACGAGAACACCGGGAGGCGGAACTGCAGACGGCACGAGACGAGTTCGAGACCGTCTTAGAGCGCATCGACGACGGGTTCTTCGCGCTCGATACCGATTGGTGTATCACCTACGTTAACGACAGCGGATACGAGGTTCTCAGCGAGGCCGCGGCGGAGAGCTACGCAAAAAGCGACCTCCTGGGAGAAAACCTCTGGGCGGCCATCCCGGACGCCGTTGGTGGGCTCTTCGAAGAGCACTACCGACGGTCGATGGAGACTCAAAAACCGGAGTCGTTCGAAGCGTACTACGAGCCGCTCGGCGTTCACCTTGGCGTCGAGGCGTACCCCTCCGACGAGGGACTGTCAGTGTTCTTCCGAGACGTGACCGACGAAAAGCGTCGCAAACGAGCGCTCAACGACCTTCACTCGACGACCCGAGAGTTGATGAGTGCGACCGACCGGACGGAAATCGCAGAAATCGTCAGCAGGGCCGCCGGTGATATCCTCGGACTCTCGTTTAATGCCGTCCGGTTGTACGACGAGAAGGCCGACCGACTGGTCCCCACGGCCCTCAGCGAGAAGGCCACCGAGGAGATGGAGCCCCTCCCGGCGTACGTCCCCGGTGAGGGTTTGTCGGGGACGGCGTTCCAGCGACAACGGATTCTCGACACCGAAGAACACGACAGACCGATTCCGGACTCCTACGGCCCGATACGCGCGGCGGTCGCGATACCGCTCGGCCAGCACGGAACACTATCTATCGGCAGCGAAAATCCCGACGGAATCGACGACGGGGCACGGAGTCTCGCAAACATTCTCGCGACGAACGCGGAAGCCGCACTCGACCGCACCGAACGCGAAGCACAACTCAGACAGTACCGTGCGGTCCACGAGAGCGTCCGGGAATCGGTGTTTCTCATCGATGCAGATGGCGACTTTCGGTTGGTAACGGACCCCCTAGCCGAGACGCTCGGCGTCGACCCCGACTCGCTTATCGGGCGCTCCGTCAAGGAATTCCTCACCGAGACCGGTTACGAGACGGGTGAGTTGCTCTTGGCCGACCTCCACCGGATGGAGACAGCGGGAAGTCGAAGCTACGAGACGGCACTTCTGACCGTCGACGGCGAGGAACTGCCCGTCGAAATCGAACTCTCGCAGTACCCCGGCGAGGAGTTCCTCGGGAGCGTCGGCGTCGTCCGCGACCGGAGCGAACTCGAAGCCGAACGGGCGCGCTTCGAGAACCTCTTCGAGCAGTCACCCGACGCCATCACCGACGCGACGCTGACCGACGACGGACCCATCATCCGGGACGTCAACCGCTCGTTCGAGGAGACCTTCGGCGTTGAGAAGGCCGAGGCGGTCGGCCAGTCGACAAACGACCTCATCGTCCCCGAGGGCGACCGACCGGAAGCCGAACGGCTCGACGAACTCGACCCTGAAGCGTTGACCGACCCTATCGAGGTGAGTCGGCAAACGCCGAACGGGGTACGGACGTTCCTCTTCCGCGGTGTCTCCTACGGCCGGGCGACCGAGGGGCCGCGCGCGTTCGGCATCTACACCGACATCAGCGACCGGAAGGCGGACCAACGGCGCATCAAGATGCTGAACCGGGTGTTGCGTCACAACCTCCGGAACACCATCGGCGTCGTTCAGGGGTATCTGGACCTTCTCAGAGACGACGCCGATGGTGAAACCCTCGAATACGTCGACAGCGCGAGCGACGCCGCCGAGCAAATCGCCGCCATCACCGAGAACGTCCGTGACATCGAACGGGCGTTCGACACCGCCGGGATCGACGTCGATCATCAGACTGTCGATCTCTCGTCGGTGGTCGAAGACGCCATCGAACGGGCACACACCCAAAACACCGAGGCGACGTTCAGAACCGACGTGGCGGGCGTCCCCGTCTACGGTGACGACCTGCTGCGGAAAGCCATCGCGGAACTCGTAGAGAACGCGGCGTTACACGGTGGCGACGCGCCCAACGTTACGGTCAGCGGGTCGGTCGACGACGAGACGGTCACCATCAGAATCGAGGACGACGGTCCCGGCGTCCCCGAACGCGAGCAGCAGGTCGTCTCCGGCGAGCGAGACATCACGCAACTCGACCACAGTCGGGGACTGGGACTGTGGCTCGCTCACTACGTCGTCGAATCTCTCGACGGCTCGCTGTCGTTCGACGATGACCACGACGGTGGCGCGGTCGTCCTGTCGCTGCCGCGCCCCGAGGCCTGACGGCGCACGACACTCGACGCCCCCGGCGCGTGAACGGAATCCGGCATGGCATACCGTGATATCCTCGCTCGATAGTCACAACATTTGCTCATAAACCGCTAAACGTTCAAGCGGATGCCCTCCGAGGGACGGCGTATGGTCGACCCCTACGCCCTTACCGAGGGCGAGACGTTCACGCACAGTCGGACGTTCACCCACGCCGACGTCGAGCAGTTCGTCGAGGTGTCCGAAGACGAGAACCCCCACCACGTCGAACCCGACGAGGAGGGCCGACTGGTCGTCCACGGCCTCCTGACGGGGACGCTCCCGACGAAAATCGGCGGCGATTTGAACTACATCGCCCGGGAGTTGAACTACACCTTCCACCGACCGGTGTACACCGGCGAGGAAATCCGCTGTGCGATGACTGTCACCTCCGTCACCGAACGCGATGACGGAGTCCGTCTCCAGACCGAGTACGTCTGCCGCAACGAAGACGACGAGGTGGTGTTGTCCGGCGACAGCGACGGCGTGGTCTACGAGTAGCGAACGCCGAGGGAGCCTTACTTCTCTACGTCCGCACCGAGGTCGTACAGCACCTCGAAGAAGTCGGGGAACGACACGTCGACGTGTTCGGCGCCCTCGATTGTCGTCTCGCCGTCGGCGACGAGTGCAGCGACGGCCAGCGACATGACGATGCGGTGGTCCTCGTAGCCTTCGACGGTGGCGCCTTCGAGGCCGCCGCCGTGAACGACAAGTTCGTCCTCGTACTCCTCTACGTCGACGCCCATCTTCGTCAACTCCGTGGCCATCGCGGCGACCCGGTCGGTCTCCTTCAGACGGACGTGCTCGCAGTCCGTAATCCGGGTCGCCCCCTCGGCGGCGGCGCCGAGTACCGCGATGGTCGGCAGCAGGTCCGGCGTATCGGCGACGCCGACCTCGATACCCTCCAGTTCGGATTCCGCGACCGAAATCGCGCCGTTCGCGCGGTCCCACTCGATGTCCGCGCCCATTCGTTCGAGAATGGAGACGATGGCCGAATCTCCCTGTGCGCTGGGGTAGGCCCCCTCGACGAGCAACTCGCCGTCGGCGGCGAGAGCGCCCGCCGCCAGCAGATACGACATCGACGAGAAGTCGCCGGGGACGTGGTACTCGCCGTCGGTCGGTTCGTAGGATTGCCCGCCCGGCACCCGGAAGCCCTCGGCACCCGAGGCCCGAACCTCGGAGTCGTCGCCGCCGATGACCTCGGCGTCGATGCCGAAGTCCGCGAGCACCTCCAGTGTGATGTCGACGTACGGCGCGGATTTGAGGTCGGTCGTGAGGTCGATTTCGAGTCCGCCCTCGGTGACTGCGCCGGCCATCAGCAGACCGGTGATGTACTGTGAGGACACGTCGCCGCGGATGGACACTGCATCGCTGTCGATGCCGTCGCCGACGACGAGCGGTGCCTGTCCGTTTCGGCGGGTCGACTCCGCTCGCGCACCGAGGTCACCGAGAGCATCGAGAAGTGGCCCCTGCGGTCGCGAGCGAAGCGACGCGTCGCCGGTCAACACCGCGAGGTCCTCGAGGAGGGCGCCGGCCGCGGCCGTCAGGCGCATCGTCGTCCCGCTGTTGGCACAGTCGACGACGTTGCCGGGCGTCTCAGGCGTTCCCTCGAAGCCGACGACTTCGAGGTCGTCGTCGACGCGTTCGGTCGACCCGCCGTAGGCTTCGACGGCGCGGGCCGTCGCCTTCGTGTCGGCGCTGAAAAGCGGGTTCTTCACGAGCGCCCCGCCACCGTAACCGGCGGCGAGGATAGCGCGATGGGTATAACTCTTCGACGGCGGCGCCCGGGCGCTCCCGCGGACCCGCGAGGGCGAGATGCGAACGTCCATATCGGCGGGTGGTGGGCCGCCGACAAAGGCCTGCCGACAAGGGGTAGGGCTTTACTTCTCCCGCCCCCGGCATCCGGTATGAACCCCGACCTCTCTGCGCTCGATGCGTTTCTCGAGGAGGCGGACCTCGACGGCTACCTCGTCGAGGCCGACAGCGAGGACTCCGACCAGCGGTACCTTTCCGGCTTCACCGCTCCCGACCCCTTCGTGACGCTGTACACCGGCGAGGCGCATCTCCTCGTCTCGGCGCTGGAGTACGGCCGCGCGAAGCGCAACGCACGCGCCGAAACCGTCGAACGCCACTCCGAGTACGACCACCGGAAGAACCTCGAAGAGTACGGACAGACGGAGGGCGGCCACCGGACGCTCGCCGCGTTCCTCGACGCCCACGATGTCGAATCGGTCGCCACACCGGCCGACTTCCCACTCGGTACCGCCGACGGCCTCCGCGACCTCGGCGTGACCGTCGAAGCCGACTACGACGACACCGTCGAATCCATTCGGGCGACGAAGACCGACGAGGAAGTCGAGCACATCCGGGCGGCACAGAAGGCAAACGAGGCCGCGATGGCCCGCGCCGAGGAACTGCTCGCCGAGGCCGACATCGAGGACGGAACGCTCGTTTTCGACGGCGAGGCGCTCACCTCCGAGCGCGTCAAACAGGAAATCGAAATCGAACTCCTGCGCCACGGCTGTGCGCTCGACGAGACCATCGTCGCCTGCGGGGCCGACGCCGCCGACCCCCACGACCGTGGGTCCGGCCCGCTTTCGGCCAACGAAGCCATCATCATCGACATCTTCCCGCGCTCGAAGGAGACGGGGTACTACGCCGACATGACCCGGACGTTCTGTGTTGGCGACCCCTCGGCGGAAATCGCCGAGTGGTACGACCTCACGCTGGAGGCACAGGAGGCCGCGCTGGATGCCATCGAAGCGGGCGTCACCGGCAGCGAGGTCCACGGCGCGGTGTGTGACGTCTACGAGGACGCCGGATTGCCGACCCTTCGAAGCGACGAGACGACCGAAACCGGCTTCATCCACACGACGGGCCACGGCGTCGGTCTCGATATCCACGAGTTCCCGCGGGTCTCCGAACAGGACAACGAACTCCAAGCCGGCCACGTCGTCACGGTCGAACCCGGCCTCTACGACCCTGCAGTCGGCGGCGTCCGCATCGAGGACCTCGTCGTCGTCACCGAAGACGGCCACGAGAACCTCACTGACTACGAGAAATCGCTCGTGTTGTAATCCGGTAAGCTACAAACCCCCGCCAGTCCTACCGGCACACGGCGGCGATGATGAGGCACCTACCCCCGCTCCGAGCCCCTTGTGACGACGCCTACTCCTGAGCCGCCATTCGACGCGGCCACTGCGTGCTATCGCTCGGGACCAGACGAACGCCTTTTGACTGACGGGGAGCAATCCATCGCCATGCAACTGCTCGTCGTCGGCGCGGGAGAGATGGGCCGGTGGTTCGCCCGTCACAGCGGCGCCGACGCCGTCGCCTTCGCCGACCGCGACCCCGAGGTGGCCCGAGAGGCTGCCGACGAGACGGCCGACGCCACGACAGTCCCGCTGGACACCGACGAGCGATTCGAGGTCGTCTGTGTCGCCGTTCCGATGACCGCTGTTCCCGACGTTATCTCCGAATACGCCTCAAAAGCGACCGAGGCAGTCGTCGACGTATCCGGGGAGATGCGCGATTCGGTGGCGGCGCTGTCGACACACGCCGACGGCCGCGAGCGGGCGAGTTTTCACCCGCTGTTTTCGGCGTCGAACGCCCCCGGAAACCTCCCGGTCGTCGTCGATTCGGGCGGGCCGACGGTCGATGCCATCCGCGAGGCGCTCTCGGCGGCCGGCAACAGGGTCTTCGAGACGACGCCCGAAGAACACGACCGAGCGATGGAGACGGTGCAGGCGAAAGCGCACACGGCGGTGTTAGCCTACGCGTTGGCCGCCGAGGAGGTCGACCCGCGGTTCCAGACCAACCTCTCGGAACCGCTCGATGAGTTGGTCGACAGAATCGCCGGCAACACGCCCGAGGTGTACGCCGAGATTCAGGAGCGCTTCGAGGGTGGCGACTCCGTCGCCGAGGCCGCACGCGCACTCTCCGAGGCCGACCGCGAGTCGTTTCTGGACCTCTATGAGGAGGCGGGACGATGACCGACACCGACGCCATCCTCGACAACGCCCGGTATCTCCGGAACGTCCGGCCCATCGACCCCGAGGAGATTTACGAGTACGTCGACGGCCAACCGCACCCGGCGGTCGTCCGCGAGACGCTGCGCGAACACGCCTTCGAGTTGGGGGTTCGCGAGCGCGAAGACGGCACGTTCGTCCCGGTCGAAGACGGCACGATAACCCCGGCGTTCGACGGCGTCGAGCGGTTCCCCGAGGCCTACGCCCGCCGCCTCGAAGACCTCCTCGTCGAGCGCTACGGCCCCGGTTGGCCGAAGGGTGACAGCGGCGCCGGCCTCCGGGAGCGCATCGACCGCCTGAAGGAGGCGTACTTCGCCGACGAGGCGGTCACCTACGACGAGGACACCGCCCTCGCCTACGCCATCTACCACCTGCCGGATTACTACGCGGCGATACAGTACGTCCTCGACGAGGTGGGTCGAGCAGGGCTGCTCGGTCGCCGACTCCGGGTACTGGAGGTCGGCGCCGGCACGGGCGGGCCGGCGCTCGGGGTTCACGACTACCTCCCCGAGGAGACCCTCGTCGAGTACGACGCCGTCGAACCGAGCGCTGCCGCGGACATCCTCGAAGCGATGCTCGAGGAGACGCGCCCGGGCTTTGCGACGATGGTCCACCGCGAACGCGCCGAATCGTTCGCCCCCGACGGCGAGTACGACCTCGTCGTCTTCGCCAACGTTCTCTCGGAGTTGGACGACCCCGTCTCGGTCGCCGAGCGATATCTGGAGTTCCTCACCGACGACGGAACGCTGGTGGCGCTGTCGCCCGCAGAGGAGCGAACGGCGACTCGGTTGCGGAACATCGAGCGTGGCCTTCTGACTCGCCGCGAGGACGCGACCGTGTACGCGCCGACGGTTCGACTCTGGCCCGAGGAGTCCCCGGAGGACCGCGGGTGGACGTTCGCCCGTCAGTCGGACCTCGAACCGCCGGCGTTCCAGAGCCGACTCGACCGGGCCGCAGTCGACGGGAACGACGACGGCCTCGCCGCCGGCGACGGGACGTATCTGAATACGGACGTTCAGTACGCCTATCTCCTGGTTCGGACCGACGGGAAACGGGCCATCGAATACACGCCGGACCCCGACGAGGTGGCGAAGATGGCCGAGATGGAGTCCCACGTCACCGACCGAATCGACCTCGACGCGCTGAAACTGTCACCGAACCTCGCCGAGGAGGGCAACCCGCTGTTCAAAATCAGCGACGGCTCCGAATCCGCCGACCACTACGCCGTCCTCACGCGGGAATCGGCGCTCAACGAATCCCTCCTCCGTGCGCCGTACGGCACGCTGCTTCACTTCGAGAACGTCCTCGTCCTGTGGAACGACGACGAGGAGGCGTACAATCTCGTCGTCGACGCCGAGACGGTCGTCGACCGGCTTAGCTGACCACTCCGAATCGGTCCGTGCGGTGAACTTTTGCGCCGCCGGTACCCACGGCTCGTATGGATATTCTGCTGACGAACGACGACGGCATCGGCGCCGTCGGCATCCGGGCGCTGTACGACGCCTTGGAGTCGGTGGGCGACGTGACGGTGATGGCACCGAAGGTCGACCAGAGCGCGGTCGGGCGACAGCTCTCGCAAAACGTCGAACTGACCGAGCACGAACTCGGCTACGCCGTCCAGGGAACGCCGACGGACTGCGTCGTCGCCGCCCTCGGTGCGATGGATTTCGACCCCGACATCGTCGTCTCCGGCTGTAACCGCGGGGCGAACCTCGGAGAGTACGTCCTCGGCCGCTCGGGAACCGTCTCGGCAGCCGTCGAAGCCGCCTTCTTCGGCGTCCCGGCCATCGCCGCATCCGTGTACTTCCCGGCCGGTGACATCACGTTTCAGGAGTTCACCCCCCAACCGGAGCACTTCTCGGAGGCAACACGCGCGGTCCGGTACCTCATCGAACACGCCTTCGGTGCGGGCGTCTTCGACGATGCCGACTATCTGAACGTCAACGCGCCGCTGCCGCCCGAGGAGGGCCACGCCGACATGGAAATCACCCACCCCTCACACGTCTACGAGATGGACGCCGAAAACGAGCGCGGGACGGTGACGATTCGCGACCGCATCTGGGAGATGATGGCCGAGGGGTCCGTCCCCGACCCGCAGGGCAGCGACCGACGCGCGGTCGTCGAGGGCCGCGTCAGCGTCTCGCCGCTGACGGCACCGCACACGACCACCCGCCACGAGGCCCTCGACGGACTGGCGGAAGCCTACGACGGGTGAACCGAACGACGAGCGTCGGGTCAAGAGTTCACTGATGAACCTTCTGGCCCGCGTTCGGCCATCAACCGTTTATGTCGCTGTCGAGTACGAATCAACGATGCGACAGACACGGCAACGCAAACTGACGACGGAGGCCGATACGATATGAACCGACGACGATTCCTGACCGCCACGGCGGGCGCGGGAACGGCTCTCGTCGCTGGCTGTACGGGCAACGGCGGCTCCGAAAGTCCCAGCGGGAACGGCGGGAACGGTGGGTCCGCGATGGGGACGTTCCGACTGCTCATCAGCGACCAACCGGCCGACATCGGGGACTTCGAGTCGCTGGATGTCACCCTCTCGAAAGCACGAGTGTTCCGCGCTGCCGACGACGAGGAAGACGAGGAAGACGACGATGACGACGGAACGGAAACTCCCGAGGGAACCGAAACCGCCGAGCCGACCGAGACGGAGGAGCCGACTGAAACAGAGGAGGGGACCGAGACGGAGGAGACGGACACCGAAGACGAGGACGACGAAGACGATGACGAGGAGGACGACGAAGACGGTGAGGGCGGCTTCACCGAACTCGACCTCGAGGGCGAAACGGTCGACCTGACCGAGGTCGTCGGCGACAAGGCGATTTCCGTGCTGGAGGGCGAACTCGAAGCCGGCACCTACACGAAAATCGAGCTCCACGCCTCCGACGTGGTCGGCATCGTCGACGGCGAAGAAGTCGACGTGAAACTCCCCAGCGAGAAACTGCAAATTACCAAGACGTTCGAAGTCGAGGAGGGCGGGGAGGTGAGCTTCGTCTTCGACATCAACGTCGTCAAGCGAGGCCCCAACAACGGCTACATCCTCAAACCGGTCATCTCCGAGAGTGGGGTCGCCGGTGAGGATGTCGAAGTCGAGGAAGTCGACGACGATGACGACGAGGATGGAGAAGAGGACGAAGACGACGAAGACGACGAAGACGACGGGACCGAAACCGCCGAACCGACCGAAACGCCGGAAGCAACCGACGCGCCCGAATCGGACGGCAACGAATCGGCGTAATCGACGTTCCGAAACGTAGCTACAATCGATTTTTGGACGCGAATTTTCGCGTAAATTGTAATGGTTAGTGGTTACTCCTCGGCGTAACTTACTTGATGGTCCCTGCCATCGATGTGTCTATGCCGATACAACGCCGTCGATTCATCACGGCACTCGGGACAGGTGCGGTTGCCGGACTGGCTGGCTGTGCACAATTGGGCGGCAGCGAAAACGACGACGCCCCCGGCGTCGCCGGGGAAACACTGACCCTCACGACGACGACGAGCACCGACGACACCGGACTGCTCGACGAGTTGAACGCCCCATTCGAGGAGATGTACGGTGTCACCGTCGACACCGTTGCACAGGGGACGGGTGCGGCGCTACAGACCGCCCGCGACGGCGACTCGGACGTGGTGATGGTCCACGCCCGGTCGCTGGAAGACGAGTTCATGCGCGACGGCATCGGTGTGAACCGCCGCGATTTGATGTTCAACGACTTCGTCATCGTCGGGCCGGAGAGCGACCCAGCGGGCATCGAGGGGATGGGTTCGGCGACGGAGGCGTTTGCGACCATCGCCGAATCGGAGTCCACGTTCGTCTCCCGCGGCGACAACTCGGGGACGCACACCAAGGAACTCATCATCTGGGAGGAAGCCGGCGTCGACCCTGCCGGCGACTGGTATCGCGAGACCGGACAGGGGATGGGGCAGGTGCTCAACATCGCCAACGAGCAGAGTGGGTACACGCTGTCGGACCGCGGGACGTACCTCTCCCAGCGCTCCGAAATCGACCTCACGATTCTCGTCCAGGGACCCATCGAGGACGGCCCGGAAATCCTCGCGAACCCCTACGGCGTCATCGCGGTCAACCCCGCCGTCCACGACAACGTCAACTACGACCTGGCGATGGCATACATCGGGTTCATCACCAGTCCCGAGGGACAGGATATCATCGACAGCTACGAGGCGAACGGCGAACAGTTGTTCTTCCCGCGGGCGCTGTCCGAGGACCCCGACTTCCAACAGTACGTTCCGGAAGGTTGGAGTAGCGACTCCGCAGAGAACTGACCGTGACCACCGGGCTGGCCTCACTCGCGCTGTTGGCCGAGTTCCCCTTCGAGTCGGTGTACGTCCGCAGTATCATCTACGTCTCGCTGTACGTCAGCATCATCGCCGTCGTGTTGAGTACGCTAGTGAGCGTCCCGATTGCGCTCGTGGTCGGCTTCACCGACATCCCGGGAAAACGGTTCATCAAGTCGGTCATCAACACCGGGATGGGGTTTCCGAGCGTCGTCGTCGGGTTGCTCGTGTTGTTCGCCGTCTCCAATCAGGGACCGCTCGGACCGCTCGAACTCGTCTTTACGAAGGAGGCGATGATTATGTCGCAGTTCGTGTTGGCGACACCCGCCATAACAGCGGTCAGCCTCGCGGCCGTCACGAGCGTCGAAGAGAACGTCCGCGACGCTGCCCGCAGTCTCGGCGGGACGCGACTCGACGTGGCGCTCGTCGTCATCAAGGAGGCCCGATACGGCATCGCGACGGCGATACTGGCCGGGTTCGGACGGGCGATTAGCGAGGTCGGGTCGGTCCTCATCGTCGGCGGCAACATCGCGGGGTCGGAGGGCGTCTCGAAGACGCGGACGCTGACGACCGCGATCCAACTGGAGGCCAGACAGGGTCGCTACGAGACGGCGATGGTCCTCGGCGGCGTCCTCGTCGCCATCGTTCTCTTGGTGAACGCCATCGTCGTCCGACTCGGCGACGACAAGGTGATGGGCTGATGTTGCGAGCCGACTCAGTGTCGTTGGCCTACGGCGACGAAACCGTCGTCGACGACCTCACGCTGTCGGTGGATTCCGGCGAGGTGGTTGCTGTCATCGGCCCCTCCGGAGTCGGGAAGACGACGCTGCTACGGTTGTTGTCGCTGTCTCTGGAACCCGATTCCGGCCGCGTGACCTTCGACGACACCGACGTGTGGGCCGTCGACGAAGACGAACGGCTTGCCCTCCGCCGACGGGTCGGGATGGTGTTTCAAGAAGCCAGCCTCTTCGACGCCTCCGTCGCCCGGAACGTCGAGTACGGCCTCCGAATCCGGCGACAGTGGCGCGAACGGTTTCGGGAGCAACTGCGGTCCGTGGTCCGGTTGAACGGCACCGCTGACGCGGTCGAAGACGCCTTGGAAGTCGTGGGGATGACAGAGAAAATCGACCAGGACGCCCGGTCGCTTTCGGGCGGCGAGGCCCAGCGCGTCTCCTTCGCGCGGGCGCTTGCGTACGACCCCGACGTGCTCCTGTTGGACGAACCGACTTCGGACCTCGACCCCCGCAACACGGCGGTCATCGAGTCGGCCATCGAGACGGCACGAAACAGCGGCATCGGGGTCGTCGTCGCGACACACGACATGAACCAAGCCGAACGTATCGCCGACCGCGTCGCCGTCCTTCTCGATTCTGACTTGACCGAGGTCGGCCCGGCAAAGGCGGTGTTCGAGAGTCCCGAAGACGAACGCACCCGGAAATTTATTTCCGGGGAACTGGTGTACTGAACCCAATGTTGCCCATCGACGGGCCGCCGGAGAACACATGACGCTCGAAAAGGGATTCGAGCCACGACTCGCACGCGAGGGCGTGACCGTCACCGGCCGGGACATCGAGATGTTGCGGACGATAGACGAACAGGGGTCGATGTCCGGCGCGGCCGACGCCCTCGGCCGGTCATATCCTCACCTCCAGCGCCGCGTCGACGAAATCGAGGGCGCCTTCGGCCCGCTGACTACCAGAGTTCGCGGCGGGAGCGACGGCGGGGGTACCGCCCTCACCGACGACGCACGAGACCTCATCCGGCAGTTCGACCGCCTCCGGGTCGAACTGTCGGGCGTCACCTCGGTTACCGAGTCCATCGTGCCGGGAACCGTCCTCGACCGCGACGGCGAGTTGGCGACCGTCGAAACCGACGCCGGAGCCGTGACCGCCCGCGTTCCCGAGGGCTCCCGGGAGGTGGAGATAGCCATCCGTTCCGACGCCGTCGTTCTCATGGACCCCGAGACGGCCAATAAGGGTCATACCAGTCTTCGAAACCAACTCTCCGGGGCGGTTTCCCGAATCGAAACCGCAGACGCAGTCTCGACGGTGACGGTGACCGTCGCCGAGGGCGTCGACATCGAGGCAGTCGTGACCGAGGAGAGCAGGGAGCGACTCGGATTGCGGGAGGGTAGAGATGTCGTCGCGGCGTTCAAGACGACCGCCGCCCGGGCGATTGCGACCGATTCCTGACGGTTAGAGGACGCCGAGGACGAACCCGAGACCCATCCCGACGAGGACGACCGCCGAAAACACCGGAAGGTACGGCGCGAGGCGCTCGACGTCCTCCTCGAAGGACTCGTAGCCGGCGATGAGCAGCATCGTCAGCGTGACGATGCCGACGATGACCGTGAGGGCGTAGGCAGTCATCAGTTCCAGACAGTGTGCGGAACCGCTGCAAAGCGCGATGATTTCGAACTCCTCCTCGTGGGCGAAGCCGAGCAGGAACGCGAACCACGCGATTCCCAACAGGCCGCGCTCGTCGGCGCTGTCGGCGTCGTGGGCGTGGCTGTGACCGCCCACGAACGGAAGCCTCCGTTTCAGGCGTTCGAACAGGCTGTCGTGGTCATGTCTCTCCCCGTGGTCGTGTGTGTGGTCACGGCCACCGTGGCTGTGGCCGTGTTCGTGGTCATGGTGATGGACGTGTTCACCGTCGCCGTGGTCGTGGTTGTGCCCGTCGTCGGTCCCGATGCCGTGGCTGTGGCCGTGGCGATACTCACGGATGCCTAGTGCGATGAGAAGAGCGCCCGCGACGAGACTCACTGGGCCGCCGATTTCGACGCCACCGAACAGCGCGATGGGGTCGTCAACCTGCGTGAGTTCGAAATATGCTTTCGCATAGAAGAACGCAACGACCATGGCGATGCTGCTCACGAGGTGGCCGATACCGAGCAGGAGACTGGCAGCGAAGCCATGGACCCACTTGTATCGCTGGTCGAGGGCGTAAGAGGCCGCGACCGGCCAGCCGTGACCCGGTTCGATGCCGTGAACCGCGCCGAGGGCGACCGCACCGAACAGCAGTCCGAGCGCCTCGCCGTGTAACATGTCGTCTCGTGTTCGGTGAAGGCCCGTCTTAGGGGTTGTTACTATCCAGACGGGGAAATCATCATACGATTCGCGGTTGACGCGGGCGCTATGTGGTTGACACGGACGCTATTTGTGGCCTTGATGCGATGATACCGACGTGCGAACGAGTTTCAACATCCCCGACGAGACCCTCGCGGAGTTCGACCGCGTCTGGCAGGCGGAAGGCATCGAGAACCGCTCGCGTGCCGTCCGGGAGGCGATGTCCGAGTACATCGAGTCCCACGCTCGCCTGGAAGACACCGGCGGCGAGGTCGTCGCACTATTGGGGTTCGACTACCGCCACCACGAGGTCATCGGCGAGCTCCACGCGATTCAACACGAGTATCAAGACGTCATCCTGAACACAAGTCACACCCACCAAGGCGAGTGGTGTCTGGAGTCGCTGTTCTGTCGGGGTACGTCGGAACGCGTTCGGCAGTTGACCTACCGTCTCCGGGACTTCGATGGCGTTCGACGGGTGAAAACGATGATAATCCGTGACGAGGCGTAATCGTCTTGATTCCCTCCGAAACCGATTATTGGGTCGGGGTGTATCGTTCGCTTGGTAATGCACTCGACGCTCGTGGCGCTGTTGGAACACAACGCGACACACGCCTCGGAGTACGACACCGAATTCGACGACCTCCAGGACGGGCAACACCCCGAGGCAGTCACCGTCTGCTGTTCGGATTCCCGGGTCCTGCAGGACCAGATGTGGGGCAACGACGACCCCGGCTACCTCTTTACCTGCGGCAACATCGGGAACCGTGTCATCGACCGCGCCGAGGGCGAGGAATTCGTTTCGGGTGACGTACTCTACCCCATCGCACACACCGGAACGGACCTCGCCGTCGTCGTCGGTCACACCGGTTGTGGCGCCGTCACGGCGACCTACGACGCACTCACCGATGGCGTCTCCGAACCGCCGGGTATCGAGCGCTGTCTCGACCTTCTGAAGCCGCGTCTCGAAGACGGCGTCGAGGCGCTGCCCGACGACATCGACCGGTCCGACGCTATCAACCGCCTCGTCGAGTGCAACGTCGACCGGCAAGTGCAGTTCTTGCGTGAGAGCGACGACGTACCCGAGGGAGTCAGCGCCGTCGGTGCCGTCTACGACTTCCAGGACGTCTACGGTGGCAAACGCGGCGAAATCCACGTCATCAACGTCGACGGCGAGCGCAGCGTCGAGACGCTCAGGGAGGAACACCCCGAGATAGCGGGGCGCATCGACCGACTCTGGGAGTACTGAGTGCAACTCACGGGCGTCGTCTGCAGCGGTAGGTCGATGAAAACAGCGACCGTTGCCGATATTTATTTGATATTTTATATAATAATCCTTATGGTGTGTGGAAGTTATTACCACACACAGATGAGTTCACGAAGAGTTTCTAGTTCGTCGCGAGATTTGTCGCCGTCGCCGGTTAGCCGTCGTCAGGTACTAGCGGGGAGTGGGCTAGTGGCGCTTGGTAGCCTGAGTGGCTGTCTCGGCAGCCTCGCGAGCGCGACGACTACCACGGGAGCATCGCCAGCGGCACCGTTCGCGGGCGTCGGTGAGTACACGGGACCGTCGCCAATGAACGAGCCAACCGTATACAAACTCACGCCAACAGTCTCCGCAGACATCGGGCCCGTCTCAGACGAACTCGAACTCGAAGCATGGGTGACCGCAACCGCTATCGGGGCCACCTGCTGCTTCGACTACAATGGAGATGAGAGTGGAAGCAACCGGGCCAACTACAATAACACTCGGAGCAACCGCTCGGTCATCCGCGGCCCGGGCGACGCAGACTCGGACGCCGACGGACTCGACGACACGGTCGAACTCCGCTCGAAAGCTCTGGACCTAGAGAACCAGCTGCTCTCCCAGACGAAAGCAGCAACCGACTCAATCAGCAAGCGCTCCGCACGCACGGGGCGGCGCGGCATCGCAGACATGGGTGACACCATCGAAGAGATTCAGGCGACCCTCGAACGCTGCTCCGATGACGTGTGCGTAACCGTCCGAGAGCACGCAGATGGTCGAACGAAACTGACTCAGCAGGCGACCGCGCACATCGAAAGCGGCGAGTGGGATGCCGCCGGCAAAGCCCTTCAAGACGTACGGGAAATCGTCGAAGGAGACATCGAACTGCTTGAATCATCGTTGGAAGACACTTCTGAAGCGTCTCTCGGCACTCCTCGTCTACGAGAGTTGACCGGAGCGAGTGCCGAAGACATCGTTGCACTCTACGAGTACCTCGCTGGCGAACCCATACTCAGCGAGCAGTTCACCATCGCGGTCCCTGACGCTCGTCTCTCCGCTGGGAACGTCGCGCTTGTCGACGAACTCACGCCTCGTCGCCTCATCGAGTACGTGACCGGCCGGGCCGACGACGACGGGCACGTCTACGCGTGGGGGGACAATAGGGTCTCCAACGAAAACAACGATTCCAGTCCGCTTTACGAAGGCGACTCAGTCGGTGGGGAAAGCGCGCTCAACAGGGGCCTCATGACTGACGACAATACGCTGTACGACTCCGACACGTTCCGCTCCGCAATCTCCGGGCCAGTCGACACGGGCATCCACCTCGAAACATCAGGCGACAACGGGACAATCACGGTTCACGTGAAGAACGACCCCCCACAGGCCACAGAGACGACACCGGCCCTCGCTGTCAGTACAGACGGGTCGTCTCCCGACCGCGCCGACTTCGACGAGTGGGGTCCTGAAAACGGTGAGAGCGCGGTCACGTCAACGCTGGTGTGCCCGATTATGGTCGCGCCACCGGACTGCCCCTCGCCATTCCCCGCGCTGTTGTACGTCCGACGATGTAAGAACGCGGACCAGTACATCTACACGGGTGGCTGGGTCATCGACGATGGCAGCCTCTACGGGAACACAATCACCACCTTGCCGGTGAGTGGTCCAACAGCAGTCATCGGCGTTGGGGGTGGTGATTTAGATGGCGATGGCTACGGTGACGTGATGGCCCGTCGACTGTCGGGAGACGGAGACCACCGAGGAGCGCGGCTGTTCGATGGGACGGTATCGGATGCGGTTGCCGAGGGTGTGCTTTCAGAAACAGAAGGTGATGACATCATCCTTCGGAAGCGACCGGGGCGAACGAAGGCCCAAAGTGAAGCCGGTGGTGAGGCGGAGAACACGTTCGTCTGCCAACCTAACCACCTGTCGGCACCAATCGTCCACTTCACGGGGGGCAGCGCCGCTGACGACGTGAAGTTCAAAGCCGGCGCCGAACTCTCAAAGAGCGTGAACTGAACGACCTCCGGTCAGCGTGACTCCCGCTGCTCAACCTTGTTCAAGTCATAGACTGATGTAACACGATTGCGTCTACTTTGCCGCTTTCTTCGGAGTGCAATCAGTCATCGTCGGCGGCGTACGCATGTTCACGGAAAAATAAGCTCGTGGGTAATAGTGGGTAAGTCTTATCCAACGGTAGGCCGTAGTAGATACCATGACGAAAGTGGACGCTCACGACCTGCGAACCAACGAAACCGACGACCGAGGTCGAATCTACCTCGGTACGGAGTACGCGAACAAGCGCGTGACCGTCGCGGTCGTCGAAGTCGAGTCTGAGTCACCCGACGAGGCCGAATTAGCCGCTGCGTACCGCGAGGCTTCCGAGAGCGCTGACCATCTCACTGAGGAGTGGACGGAGGCATCCGACGAGGCATGGAACGGACTCGATGAATGAACGATGATACAGAGATTCGGCGTGGCGATGTCGTAGTTGTTCGTCTCGACCCTGCTGAGGGCCGCGAGATGAAAAAGACTCGACCTGCGGTGATTGTGCAAAACGATATTGGAAATCGCAACTCCAGCACGACTATCGTAGCTCCGGCAACCGGTACCCATCAAGGCTATCCGTTCGAGGTGTTGGTCGAAGCGGATGGGTCACCGTTCGACAAGGACTCCTCAGTTCGTCTGGATCAGATTCGCGTCGTCTCTGTCGAAAAACGGATTCACTCGGTTCTCGGGAGTCTGAGCGAGCCGACCATGGCCGAGGTGGACGAAGCTCTAAAACTGAGCCTCGGGCTGGATTGAGACACGGGTTAAATACACCTGTTGCCGCCGTATATCGGTCTTCGCGCGGTGAGGATATTCTGTGTCTCACGTCCAGTCCTCGTCACTCATCGCCGTCCGTGCCGAACTGCTCCCGTGCCTCCTCGGCGCTCATGGTGCGCCCCTTGCGGATATCCTCTTCGGCTTCGAGGAGGGCAACGAGTTCGTCGCGGTCGAACGTCGGGAACTCGATTGCGTCGCGCAGCGTATACCGGATGAACTCGCTCCGACTGTTGAAGCCGCGTCCCTGCCACGTCCCGTCTATCTCGTCGAGAAACGACTGGGTGACTTTGAAATTCACCGTGACGATTTCGTCCTCTCCGTCGTTTTCGGTGGTTGCTCCAGACATACGTTCGTATTACGCTCGTCTTACTGAATTTGTTTCGCTGGCAGATACGACTCTTCGTGAGAGGAACGAATCGACGCCAGAATCGCCAAGCCGTTGTTGCCTGAACAGAGAGATGCAAATCGGTCGATGTAGGCAAAACAGCGAGCAATCGCTTCACTCACGCACGGTCACCGTGACTCTCTCAGGAGCATCTCCCTGTTCGTCAGTTACGCGGATAAATAGCGAGTGGACTGATACATCAGAGGGAGCGACTCCATCCGGTTCGACGACTTTTGCCTCGACGTGCAGGCCATAGTCCCGACGTTTGATATGTTCCAGTTCGAGTGAGGCACCGCTGGAAGCGCCCATCCATTCGACCAAGATAAGATACCAACTGGCGAAATCCGTTTCCTCGATGAAATCTATCGGGTCGTAGTCCTCTCGATTCGTTCGGAGTGTCAATACTGCGTCGGTTGCCTCAGAAGCGCTCGTTACAGCGATTGCAAATGGCCGTTCACGCCCTTTCGAATCAACGTGACCATCTCCCCAATGTTCCGTTTCGACAGTCATCCCGTCGGGCGTCTGTGGGGTATGTAGCCCCCAGCCAGATACGCTCGAACACCCGGACAAGCCCCCAAAGACGGTTATACCGCCCAAAGCGACGAGACGACGCCGTTTCATACCATATACTGAAACTTCAATTTAAGAATATTTAGTGCCGGTTATAGATTGTTCTATAAGCACACTTGACCGAGCGGCTAGTCAGGCCAATTTAACGTGAAGGAGGACTGTACAAAATCGTATTATGTGCTACCGAGACTCGCGTTGCTCAACCTTGTTCAACTCGATGAGCAGCCGGAAAATCGCTTTCACGAGGTTGTCGTCGACGCCGAATCGCTGGGCGTTGTCGCCGGCGCGGTCCATGACGGCCTGTTCTTGGGACTCGTCGGTCGTCGGCAGTCCCTGTTCGCGCTTCACGGCGGCGATGCTCTCGGCGACGTAGGTCCGTTGGGCGATGAGTTCGACGATTTCGCGGTCGATGGTCTGTATCTCCTCGCGGAGTTCGTCGAGGTCCATTTCGGCGGGGTCGCCGCCCGTTCGAGCGGCGGCCTCGTCGTTCACTTCGTCGTCGCTCCCGTCAGTTGTGTCGTTGTCTGCCATGTGTGTCCGTCTCGTTTGCTCCAGGTGTCTTGCAGTCGTTCGAGTGTTTCGCGGTCGCCGACGGCGGTGTAACTCGGTCCGGTTCCCGAAAGCGACGCGGCCGATTCCGGCATCGCCTCCACGATGGGTTCCGTCGGGTAGCCCAAGGCCGCACAGAAGGCGAGTCCGTTGACGCACATCGCTCGCTCGTAGTCGCCGTCGGACGCCAGCTCGTAAACCACGTCGGCCATCGGCGCGACCCGCTCACACCGGGCCACGTCGGCGTCGGCGGAAAACGAGCGCTCGTCGGGCGTGTAGACGAGTACGTCCCATTCGGGTTCGTCCCGTCGGATGAGCACGTCGTCGGTGTTGTCGGTGACGGTGACGCCGCCGAGCATCGACGCCGAGGCGTCGTCGAAGGCGCCCGTAATCGTCACGCCGGCGTCGCGGGCGGCCTCGACGCCGAGGCGGCAGGCGTCCTCGCGGTCCATCTCGGCGCCGAGGGCGTCCAGCGTCGCCAGCACCGTCGCGTTGGCGGCGGCGCTGGAAGATTTGAGTCCCGAGGCCATCGGAACCTCGCTTTCGGTGCGGACGTGGCCGCCCTCGCCGTCGCCGAAGCGTTTGACGACGCGTTCGACGCATCGCTCGATGAGGCGGGTGTCGGCGTCGGGCGCTTCGGCCACCTCGCCGGTGACCTCACCGGTGGCATCCAACTCGACGGTCGCCTCGGTGTAGGCGTCGATGGCGAAAGCCGAACCGTAGCCGTTCGCCAGAGCGTTGAGTACGGTGCCCGCTGCAGGGGCGACTGCGCGACCATCCATCGGCCGAACCTCGACCGGGCGGCTACAAAGCGGTGGCGGTTAGCGCAACGGCGCATTATCCTTCGAGCAGTTCGATTCGATTCCCATCGGGGTCACGGAGGAAGACGAGTCGCGTCCCGCTTTCGGTCGTCCGTGGCTCGCTGACCGTCTCGATGTCGTCGGGCAGGCCGGCGACGAAGGCGTCGACATCCTCGACGGCGAACCCGACGTGGCAAGCCCCCGGTTGGTTGAGTGCCGAGGTGGAAGCCGGTCCCTCGGGGTCGTACTCGACGAGTTCGATGCGGACGCCGTCGGCATCGAGGTGTGCGAACGTTCCGGAGGCGCCGTCGACGTCGACGGCGGTCGCGAACGCCTCGCCGCCGACTTCGAACCGGGAGAGGACTTCGAGACCGAGCGTGTCGCGATAGAAAGCGACTGCACGGTCGAGATTCGAGACTGTCAGGCCGACGTGGTGGGCCGTGAGGTCGGTCATGGGTGGTACCACTCGCCGAGCGAGGAAGGCACTTCCGACGGGCGAAGACAGTTGCTGCTCGACGCCGTGGGTCGGGGCATGTCCCAACCGGAAATCCCAGCCCCGGGGTTCGGCACGTCGGGATTAGAGGGCCAAGAGTGCGTCGAAGCGGTCGATGCGGCGCTCGAAGCGGGCTATCGGCACATCGACACCGCACAGATGTACGACAACGAAGCGGCGGTCGGCGAGGCGCTGGCCGAAAGCGACGTTGACCGCGAGACGGTGTTTCTCGCGACGAAGGTACACCCCGACTCGCTCGCGCCCGATGACGTACGTCGGACGACCGAAGCGAGTCTCGACAGACTCGGCGTCGATGCGGTCGATTTGCTGTACGTCCACTGGCCGATTCGCGCCTACGACGCCGAGACGACGCTGGCGGCGTTCGACGGACTCCGTGAGTCGGGCCTGACACGCCACGTCGGCATCTCGAACTTCACGCCCGAACTCCTCAGGGAGGCCCGCGAACTGCTCGACTCGCCAATCCTCGCCCACCAACTGGAGTGTCATCCGCTGTTGCCCCAATCCGAGTTGGCAGATATCGCCCGCGAGACGGGCCATCGTCTCGTCGCGTACTCCCCGCTCGCACAGGGTGAGTTACTCGAACATTCCACCGTTCGGACGGTCGCCGACGACCTCGGCGTGACGCCCGCACAGGCGGTGTTGGCGTGGCACCTTGACCGAGACATCGTCCCGATTCCGAAGGCTCGCGGCGAACACGTCCGGGAGAACATCGGTGCCAGAGAGGTCGCACTCACCGACGAAGCCCGGACCTGTCTCGACGGCATCGACGAACGACGACGCGTGGTCGACCCCGACGGCGCGCCGTGGAACTGACGGCGACAGACGCTCCGACGAAACACGGAACCGAATGCGACGGCCGATAGAGGCCGACGGCCGACCTCCGCCGTCGCCCAACCGCCCTGCTTTTGCCGTCGCCGGCCGAAGCCCCGTCAATGAGCCAGCGAAGCGACATCGCACCTGACACCCTCTCGGTCTCGCTGGAGCCGGAGGGCGTCGAGGTGGAGTACGTCGACGGGCGGTCGGTGTTCTACCACGGCGTGCCGGCAAAGCGGGAGGGGTCAGTCGTCTGTGGCCCCGGCAAGGACGTCCACGTCCTCGTCACCTCCCCCGACGAACGGGAGGGCGTCATGGTGTACGTCAACGACCGCAACACCCACGACGACATCCTCGAATCGACCGGCGTTGGGCGCGTCATCATCGAACGCGACGAGGAGACCTCGCTGTTTCCCGGCGTCGACGCCGAAAACCACGGCTACCGGGTCGAAGTGTCCGCAGACCCCGAAGCCGCCCGCGGGCGGGTGTTCGTCTTCGCCGAAGACGAGATGGGCGAGGCGTCCTACGAAATCGTCTCGGCGAGCAACGACGAGGGCGAACCCGTCACCGACGGAGACGATTCAGACGGGGACAAGTGATGCCGCTGAAGAAGGCGTGGCAACCGCTCGAACGGTCGACCGTCGGGACGGCACCGGACCGGTACGGCGTGTACGAACTCGGAGACGGCGACGGGAACGTCCTCGCAGTCGACCACGGACCGCTCCGTGACAGCCTGAAGGAGGCCCTCGCCTACGGCGACGGCGAAGAGGTCCGGTGGCAAACGACCCAGAACCGCCAACAGGCCGAGCGACTCACCGAAGAACACCGGAACCGGTTATAGCAGAGTTCATCACTCTGTTTCGACTTCCCGAATCCGCAGTTGGCCATCTGCGGCCGTGATCGCGAGGGTCGCCCCGGCCGTCTCGATTCGGAGCGCCTCGGCGTGGATGTCCTCGGCGCCGCGGGACCGCAACAGCGTCACGAGTTGGTCGAGTTCGCCGTCCGTCGCAGTGACCGTCCGGGCGTCGCCCGGACCCGAATCGAGCGTGTCCTCCGCCGCATCCGCGATACCGACGACGTTGCCGCAGTCGACACATTCCAAAAGCGTGACGCCGGGCGCCTCGCTCGGAACCGCAGCCCCACCGCAGCGCTCACACGTCCTCTCGCTGTCGGGTCGTGACTCCTCGGAACCCATCAAACGCGTCGCCGTCCCGATGGACAATAGAGGGTTCGGTTCCCGCGGTGACTGACCGTTACCCGATTTCCCGGGTAGTACGTCCATACCTCACGCGCCGAACCTACGACTGCACCGCTCGGCGGCGTTGGGTACCTGTCGGGACGGGGTCACCGTCACGCATCTAAGGCGTGACGTTCTCCCCGCCACTCACCACTCCGCTTCCGTTCTCGAAGGGTCCGAGCGAACCGTCGCTCCCGCCCTCTGACCGCGGGAAGCGAACCGTGAAACGAGTACCGTCGTTGGTGTCGGCTACGTCGATGCCGGCGTCGTAGGAGTCGGCGAGTTTCCGGACGAGGTACAGCCCCAGTCCGTCCCCGTCGCTCGATTGTCCCCGAACTTCGGGGTCGAACATGTCGTCTCGAACCGACTCCGGAATCCCCTCGCCGTCGTCGTCGATTCGCACGACGATGGCCTCGCCATCGATGGTGCCATCGACCGTAACCGTGAGATTCTCGGTCGGGTTGTGCGAAACTGCGTTGTCGAGAAGGTTCTTGAACAACTCGACGACGAGGTCGTCAGCCTCGACGTACAGCGGGTCGTCGATATCGGTAACGACCGTCGCTTCGGGCGCCTTCGACTGTATCAACGAACTCTGTTCCCGAAGCACGGGGGCGAGGTCGATGGGTTCGAGGTCGCGGTTTCCGGTTTCGGATTCGATAATCGCGTCGGCGGTTTCGAGCAACTGTCGCATCGACTCGGTGCGGCCCTCGATGTGTTCGAGGTACTCGCGGTTCTGTGCGGATTCGACCTCGCCTTCGAGGAGGTCGGCGTAGCCGCCGATGGTCACGAGGTCGTGGCGAACGTCGTGTCTGAGGAGTCGAAGCAGGAACAACAGCGTGTCTCGCTGGTCTTCCTTCTCCTCGACGAGCCGTCGGTTCTGGACGGCCTGGCCCCGGTTGAGGCCGATGAGGGCGCCCGCGGCGGCGCCGACCGACCCGACGACGACGAGTTCGTTGAGGATTTCGAGAGTGAACTGTCCCGCGAGGAGGTCCGGGGCCGACGCCCAGAGGACGAACAGCGCCATGAGTCCGAACCCGCCGGCACACCACTTCGCGGCGCTGAAACACTCTGCTGTGTCAAGGTCGCTCCGGTAGATGGTCAGCCCCGACATCACGACGATGTATCCGAAGACGACGTGGACGACGATTCCCAGTACCGCCTGATTGACCGACGACGTCCCCGGAAGTCCCCACGCGAACCAGAAGGTCAGTCCCGCGGCTGCGAGGGTCACGCCGAGGGAGATGAACACGAACCCCCACCGTCGACCGGGGCTTTCGAACATCGTCCCTTCTTCAGGCCCCATGTTGGTATACGTGTCGCCCGATTGTCTGAAGTCGTCCGACGGCGGCCCGCTGAGTCTCAGCGGTTGTCGAGAGCGATGACGACCACACAGCCGAGAAGACAGCCAACTGCGAGAACGTAGAGCCCCCGACCGACGGCCGCCGGTGCACTCAGTTGTGTGGCCCCGAAACGGGCAAGCAGGAACACGAGCGCCACGACTAGGAGCGCGATTATTTGTTCGCGTGCGGTTCCGGGTACATCCATTATCCGTCGTCGAAGGTTATCGACGCGTCGGCGTCGAACAGCGCGTAGAACCCGGCAAGGGCGAGCAGCGCGAGCGCGCCGATTTCGAGACCGTGGCCGAGTACGTGAAGCGGTCCGTGAACGGTAATATCGAACGCCTCGGCGATGATGGCTGCCGTGCCAGCCAGCGTCGCCGAGCCGACGAGTCCGCCGACACGGGCCCACCCCTCGCGGGTGAGCGCGAACGCAACTGCGACGACAACGACTGCGAGTGCAAGTATGAACGCCGATTCGCCTGCCGGGTGACCGGAGTGTAGCGGAAGCATACGCGTCCACTCGGAATCGTCCGACTCAACAGTTCCGGTCGAAGCCCGCGGGGGATTTATGCATGCGTCGCGTTCACACCACCCCATGACCGAGGACCGACAGCTGAGTTTCTGGGCGTGGGGCTACGAGGACCGCCTCCCCGACGACGACGAGCGCCGGGAGTTGGCTGCCCGAATCGAGGGGATGCTCGGGTTTCCCGAGCGACCCGTCATGGAGTACCCGACGCTTGCCGACATCGACATGCCAGAACCCCGCATCGACGTGCCGGCGGAACTGGCCGACTTCGCGACGACCGACCGCCGAGCGCGGGCCAGCCACACCTACGGGAAGGGGTATCGCGACCTCGTTCGCGGTTTCCACGGCGACTTCTCGAAGGCCCCCGACGTGGTCGCAACGCCCCGAGACGAAAGCGACGTCGAGGCGGTCATCGAATGGGCGACCGCCGACGGCGTCGCCGTCGTGCCCTTCGGTGGCGGCACGAGCGTCGTCGCCGGCATCGAGTGCGGCGGCGACGGCTACGCCGGCGTCTGCTCGCTCGACATGCGAGAGATGGACGCGGTACTGGAAGTCGACGAACACTCCCGAAGTGCGAAGATTCAGGCCGGCGCGACCGGCCCCGAAATTCAGGACCAACTGCGGGAACACGGCCTGCAGTTGCGACACTACCCACAGTCCTACGAGTTCTCGACGTTCGGCGGGTGGGTCGCCACCCGCGCCGGCGGCCACTTCGCGACGCGATACACCCACATCGACGACTTCGTCGAGTCGGTCCGAGCGGTGACGCCCGCCGGAAACTTAGAGACGCGTCGACTGCCCGCCTCCGGTGCCGGCCCCGACCCGAACCGCTTTCTTTTGGGCAGCGAGGGCGCCTTCGGCGTCATCACGGAGGGGTGGACCCGCGTCCAGCCCCGGCCGCCGCACCGTGCCCGGGCGACGATGTACTTCGACGACTACTGGGACGCCGTCGAGGCGACGCGGGACATCGTTCAGGCGCGACTGTACCCCGCCAACTGCCGACTCCTCGACAGCAACGAGGCGATGTTGAACGAACTCGCCTTCGACGGCAGCCACCTGCTCGTGTTGGGCTTCGAGTCGACTGACCACCCCGTCGACGACGACCTCGAACGCGCGATGGCGTTGGCCGAAGCCCACGGCGGCACCTGCCCCGAGGGACCGACGATAGAGGACCGCTCGGCCGATAGCGGCGAATCGGACAACGACCGCTCCGACTCCTCGGAGGGGTCGTGGCGCGACTCCTTCATCGAGGCGCCGTACATGTTCAACTCGCTGGTCTCGATGGGCGTCCTCGTCGACACCTTCGAGACGGCGGTGACCTGGGAGAAGTTCCCCGACCTCCACGAGGCGCTCCAGGAGAACGTCGTCGGCGCGATGGAGGACGAATGCGGCGCCGGGTTCCTCTCGTGTCGGTTCACGCACGTCTACGAGGACGGCCCCGCGCCGTACTACACCCTGCTCGCGCCGGCCGAGGTGGGCAGAGAGCTAGAGCAGTGGAACGTCATCAAGCAGGCCGCATCGGATACGCTGATGGAGTACGGCGCGACCATCACGCACCACCACGCCGTCGGCCGGGTCCACCGCGACCACTACCACGAGGAGGTGCCGGACGGCTACCTCGACGCCCTGCGGTCGATGAAGCGGACGCTGGACCCCGACGGCATCATGAATCCCGGCGTGCTGCTGTAGGCCTCACCGACGTCTCGTCCGGGGGCCATCGGTTTCTTACCACACCGTGTCGAACGTCCGACACCATGAGCAAACTGCTCCGTGTGCTGGGCGGCCTCGTCCAGACCGTCGTCACGTTCGTCGTGTTGATAATCCTCGCCATCGCCGCCTTCTACGTCACCGTCTTCGTCGTCTCGACGGGGGCGGGGCTGGCCGGCTACGACCCCAGCGGTGACTTCGTCGTGTTGGCGGCGGCACTGTTGGTCGTCGCGGCGCTGCTCGGCGGTGTCCCGTTCCGAGGCCTGACCGAAGCACCCGAAGAGGAGAACGCCCGCGACCCCACCACCGGCTTCGAATAGTTACGTTCCGCCGAAGAGGTCGCCGATTTCCTCGCCCTCGTTTTCGCCGGGGAGGATGTCCCCGAGACCGGCGCCGAACGCGCCGGGCGTCCAGACGACGCTGATTTGACACAGGCTGAGAAACGGCTCTGCGATGTCGAGCCGCCCCCATAGCGCCATCGTCGCCGTGGCAGTCAGAAACGCGATGGCGAGGACACCGACCAGCCGTTTCGGGACGAACCCGAAGGCGAGTTGTATCTCGACCTCCCGGAACTCCGCGTAGTACAGCAGGCCGGCCGTGATGGTGACCACGAAGACGGCGTTGGCCAAGAAGTACACCGGAACGCCGTACACCAGCGAGGTGGCGAAGTGGGAGCCGATTTCGAGGACGCCTCCCTCGACGACCAGCGGCAGCGAGAAGATGGTCGACCCGACGAACGCCTCCAGTACGTCTCTGGTGGTGTATCGCTGGATGTTCCGCTCGACGTTGTCGAACGTCCGCTGCTCGAATCGGTGCAGTCCCTCGGCGAGTCGACGTATTCGGCGGGCGCGACGACGCTCCTCTCCGGCCGACACCGACTCCTCGAGGGACTCCAGTCGCTCGAGCACCTCGGCGGTCGTCGGGTCCTCGTCGGCCATAGAGGGGCCTCGTCCACAGTGGGCAAAGAGTTGTCGCCGGTTCGGGTGGTCGCCGCGTGGGCTTCGAGTCAGTTGGCGATGTGCTCAGAAACATCGATGCGGCGAGTCGCGTTCAGCGTCTCAAACGCACAGGTCGCAGTACTCTCGTGGACGGTGTAGGCGGTCTCAGTCTCCATGCGGTCGAGGCCAGAGAGGCCGCAACGGCTTCCGAAAATGAGTCGGCAGCGACGGGTGTCGAGGCGCTCGATTCGGTCCGTCGGAATCCAAACTTTTGACACGACGCCGAGTGAAACGACACCATGGCACTCGGATTCGTCCGACGGCATCCGCTCGCGACGGCAGGAATACTGGTCGGTGCTGTCGGCATCGCCGGCTCACGCGTCGAGTCACGACTGGACCCGGCGGGCTGGAACCCACCGGACCCCCCTGCAATGGTCGGCCCGCTGAACTCCAATCGGAGCCTCACCGGCCGGGAGACCGTCGTGGAGTGTGAGGGGCCAGAGGACGTAGCCTTCGACGACGAAGGACGGCTGTACACCGGTACCGAGGACGGCGCGGTCGTCCGGACGACGGAACCGGTCGACGACGGGACGACCAACGCCGAGTTGGAACCGTTCGCCGACACCGGCGGTCGCGCACTCGGCATGGAGTTCGACGGCGAAAACTTGCTCGTCGCCGCCGAAGGTGCGGGCCTGCTGTCTATCGACCCTACTGGCGAGGTGACGACCCTATCGAGTAGCGCGGACGGACGCGACATCGTCTTCGCCGACGACCTTCACGTCGCCGACGACGGCACCGTCTACTTCACCGATGCGACGGTCCACGAACTGTTCCAGGACGAACTGTTCGAACTGCAGAACACCGGCCGTCTGCTGGCGTACCGTCCCGACTCCGGGGAGACGACCGTCGAACTGGCGGACCTCGGCTTCGCCAACGGCGTTTGTCCCCACGAAGACGGCGAGTCGTTGCTGATAACGGAGACCTCTCGCTATCGCATCACGCGGTACTACGTCGAGGGCGACCGCGCCGGCGAATCCGAGGTCTTCGCCGAGAACCTCCCCGGCTACCCGGACAACATCGAGGTCGCCGGCGACGGCGACCACTGGGTGGCGATTCCGAGCCTCCGGGACTCGACGCTGGACGGCCTCCATCGGGTGCCGTGGCTGAAGCGCCAACTCGGGAAGTTCCCCGAAGCCGTCTTAGAGCAGGTCAGCGGCGACGCCTACGGACTCGTGTTGCGGCTGGATTCCGAGGGCGATATCGTCGAGTCGCTACACGACCCCACAGGCGGCGTCTTCGGCGTCACCTCCGCGACGCCCCACGACGGCGCGCTGTATCTCGGGTCGCTGTTCGGCTACCGGGTCGTGCGCTGTCCGCTGGAGTAGTGGCCAGTTCAGTTTCACCGCGCTCTCACAAGGTTATAGACGACGTAGCGGCAAACCAGAATATGGCTCGGCTCCCGGGCGTATCGACGCCCGACCAGGTGGTGTGTCACGTCGATATGGACTGCTTTTATGCCGCCTGTGAGCGACTCAAGGAGCCAGGGCTGGCGGGCGAACCGGTCGTCGTCGGGATGGGCTACGAGTCGGGCGAGGCTCACGGCGCGGTCGCTACCGCCAGCTACGAAGCACGGGAGTACGGCGTGGAGTCGGCGATGGCCATCTCGGAGGCCTTGGAATTGCTCCCCCGCCGGGCAACCGCCGAGGACGACGAGGACACCGGCGTCTACCGGCCCGTCGACATGGCGTTCTACGAGTCAGTAAGCGCCGACGTGAAGGCAGTCCTCGACGACGACGCCGAGACTGTCCGGAACGTCTCCATCGACGAGGCGTACCTCGATTTGGGCGACCTCGCGTGGGAGGAGGCCCGCGAGTTCGGCCGCGAGTTGAAAGCCGACATCGAAGATGAGGCCGGTGTCGTCGCCTCGGTCGGCATCGCGCCGAACATGACGACGGCGAAACTCGCCTCCGATGCCGATAAACCGGACGGACTCGTCGTCGTCGAACCAAACGAAGTCAGGGACTTTCTCGCGCCGATGGCCGTCGAGGACCTCCACGGCGTCGGGCCAGTCACCGCCCGCGAACTGCGCAAGATGGATTTCGAGACGGCCGGCGACATCGCCGCCGCCGAGGAGACGGTGCTAGTCGACGCCTTCGGCGAACGCGGACGTGACCTCCACGCCCAAGCGCGCGGCGAAGACGACCGCGAGGTCGAACCGAAGGGCCGACCCAAGAGCCTCTCCAGCGAGTCGGCGTTCGTTGAGGCGACCGCCGACCCGGAGACGAAACGCGAGAAAGTGAGAGGGTTGGCCGAGGAGGTCGCCGACCGCGCGACTGCGAAGGGCGCGCTGTATCGCACCATCGGCATCAAGGTCGTCGAACCGCCGTTCGACGTGAACACTCGCGCTCGGTCGCTGTCGGGACCGGTCGACGACCCGGACCTCGTGGAAGCCGTCGCGCTCGATTTGCTCTCGGAGTTCGACGACGACCGGGTTCGGAAACTCGGCGTCCGCGTCTCGAATCTCTCCTTCGACGACCGCGAACAGGCGAGTCTGGACGCGTGGGAGGACTCCGACGACGAGGTCGAGACGGACCACGACATCCGAAAACGCCACCGGGAACGGACCCGAGGGGGACAGGTCGACCTCTCGGAGTTCCAGTAGGGTGGGCAGGCTTTTGGCTGTCGGGGGCGAAACGCGGGTATGAACCACCTCGCCGTCGCCGGCGACGAGACGTGGCATCTGCCCCGACACGCCCACGTCATCGTCCACGAGACGCCCGACGGCAACGAGTTCATCACCATCTACGACTGCGGGGCCGCTCAAAAGCCCCCGTCGGCACAACTCATCGGCAACCTCGTCCGCGTCGATGCCGACCACGAACTCCTGAATCAGCCGACCGGTTACATCGCCAAACTGCGCGAGGAGTCGACGCTCGAACGGCAGGCCGAAGACCACTTCGTCATCCGGGCGGAGTGATATCGACTTGAGGCCTCACGACGGCCGCGGCTAGCGAGAGACGCCCTTCGTCCTTCCAAAGTGTTATCTGACAGCCATCGGACGCACTCCCTGATGCGATATTGCAGACGAACGGTTCTGTCTGCGCTCGCGGCGGGGGCAGTGGGGGTCGCCGGCTGTTCAGGTGACCAGTCCCCCGACGGGAACGGCGGAACCGACGGCGGAACACCCGCGGAGAGTAGCCCTTCTATCGGCGGCGTCACCGGTACGTGGCAAACCGCTGGAGGACCGACGAATCAGGCAAACCGCATCGATGGCGTCTCGGGCAGTGGTCCCGAACCCCCGTTCACGCGGGTGTGGTCCGATGGGGACATCAATACCGGTTTCAACCTCATCGGGCCGGATGGACGGTTCTACAATCACGACTCGTCTTCGCAATCCGGGGGAATCACGGTCGTCGACGCAGCGATGGGGAGCGACGAATGGTCGACACCTATCGACGACGGCAGCGACGCCATCGGTCGCCCGCTGTGGGTCGACGAGGATGCAGTCATCTGTTCCTACGGCGCGGTTTCCCCTTCCGATGGCAGTCGTCTGTGGGAGCGCGTGAACACCGACCGCTTCCGTGGACAGTGTGCCGACGCGACGGGCCTGTACGGTCAGGGATTCGACGCCGGACAGCCGAGACCGGTTCGGAAGCGCGGTGTCGATGACGGCAAACAGCGCTGGTCGTACGACCTCTCCGAGGTTCAGTCTGCTCGACCTAAGTTCGTCGCGGACGGTCGCCTCTTCGCTCGTGGGAGGGCCGACGGCGACGAGGTGACGCTCACGCTGGACGCCGAGACGGGCAGGGACTCCCGGATATTCGACAGTGGCGCTCCGGCAGCGGTCGATGACCGGTTCTACTACCTCCGCGGTGGTGGAAGCCTCAGCGCCGTCGACCCCGACTCCGGCGAGACGGCCTGGGACGTAGCCACCGAACCCTACAACTTCGTCGTCGGTGACGAGCGGTTCTATTATCTCGACCGGTCGGCCGGAAGCATCCTCGCCCGAGAGAAGGCAAGTGGTGACGAACTGTGGTCCGTCTCGCTCGGGGTTCGGACAGTAGCGTTCCTCTTCGGTGCCGGCGACCGAATCTACGTCAGCGGTGTCCAAGGTGGTGGAACATCCGAAGAGTCGTTAACGGCGCAGACAACGGCGCTTACGCCGGGTGGCGAGCAGGCGTGGTCGACCGACGGGTTCCTCGCTCAGTTCGTCACAGAACAGGCCGTCTACGGCAGTACCATCCAGTCGGATACGCCCGTCATGGGTGGGTACGTTCCACAGGCCGAATGAACATTGACGAGACGGCACGTATCGAGAATTCGACGCTCGGCGACGTAGAAATCCGAGAGTACGTGACCGTACACGACTCCGAAATCGCCACCGGGTGCCGAATCTACGAACGAACGTCCATCAAGAAATCCGACATCGACGGCCCGACAGACATCAACGCCAACGCCTACGTCGAGAACGCCCGAATCGGGACGGAGGTACAGGTCGGCCCAAACGCCGCCGTCGTCGGCGTGACTCACGACCGCGACGGCGACGGAATGACCTTCCGCGAGGACACCTTCGAGACGGTCGTACTGGAGGATGGCGCCTTCGTCGGTGCCGGGGCGGTCGTATTGCCCGGCGTGACCGTCGGCGAGAACACCGTCGTCGGGGCCGGCGTGACGGTGACGGAAGACGTCGCGGCCGGGACGGTCGTTCGGGACGGCCGATAGCCGTCGCTGACCGCATGACGGTCGTCTGACGGAGAACTATGTGCCGTGGGCGTCTTCGGTTTCCCAATGGGCGAGGAAACGATTACCGTCGGAGAAGTGAGTCGTGGCGACGACGCCGGGACGGGCGTCGAGTTGCCAATCGTCGATTTGCTCACCGGACGGGGATTCATCACCGGCAAGTCCGGTTCCGGGAAGTCGAACAGCGCGAGCGTCGTCGCCGAGAAACTGCTCGACCGCGGCTACAGCCTGCTCGCGGTCGACATCGACGGCGAGTACTACGGCCTCAAAGAGGAGTACGAAATCCTCCACGTCGGCGGCGACGACGAGTGTGACCTGCAGGTCAACGAGGAACACGCCGGCAAAATCGCCGAGTTGGCGCTCGAACAGAACGTCCCGATAATCCTCGACATCTCCAGCTTTTTAGACGAATCGGAGGCACGGGATTTGCTGACGGAGGTGACCAAACACCTCTTCGCCAAGGAGAAGAAACTGAAACAGCCCTTCATGATGCTCGTCGAGGAGGTTCACGAGTTCATCCCCGAGGGTGGCGGCATGGACGAGTGCGGTCGAATGCTCATCAAGGTGGGCAAACGCGGCCGCAAACACGGCCTCGGCATCGTCGGCATCAGCCAGCGCCCCGCCGACGTGAAGAAGGACTTCATCACTCAGTGTGACTGGCTCTGTTGGCACCGCCTGACGTGGAACAACGACACGAAAGTCGTCGGGCGCATCCTCGGCAGCGAGTACGCAGACCACATAGAGGAGATGGACGACGGGGAGTGTTTCCTGATGACCGACTGGTCGGAGGACATCCGCGTCGTCCAGTTCGAGCGCAAGCGAACTTTCGACGCCGGTGCGACACCCGGTCTCGACGATTTCGAGCGGCCCGAACTGAAGAGCGTCTCCGGCGACCTCGTCGAGGAACTTCAGGAGATAACCGAAACCCAACAGCAACGCGAGAACCGAATCGAGGAGTTACAGCGCGAACTGAAGCAGAAAGACGAGCGGATTCAGGACCTCGAACGCCAACTGTCGGAGGCCCAAGACCTCAAGCAGATGGCCGACCGCTTCTCGCGGGCGATGATGGAACAAGTGACCGGCCGGCCGCTGTCGGCCGCGCCGGGACGACAGAGCGAACTCGAAGAAGTCGCCCGAAAACCGGTTCGCCGCGACCCCGAACTCGAAGCGGAACTGGACGCCGTCCGAAGCGGCGAGCGAGAACCCGAGTCCGGACAGGTCCCAGACGCCGCCGAGGTAGATTCCGCCGACGCAACCGACGGCGAATCCACGAGTGGCGACGACTCCGACCGAGAGGTCGACACCTCGGAGCAAGCGGAACCGGAGGCCGACCCCGTCGACGACGCCGAGGGGCCGGCAAACTTCGGGGACGCCTTCGACGGAATCGATTCGGTCGGAGCCGAAGAGCCCACCGACGACGACACGGAACCAACCGTCGCCGAGGTCGCAGAGGGCAAACACCGCTCGCCGACGGCGACTGCGACGGAGACGGCCAGCGACCCGCTCGTCACCCGACTGCGGGACGAGATTTACTCTCTCGACGACATCGCCGTCGAGATGCTCCGACACTACCGGGATTACGGACCGACGACGCCACAGGAGGCCCACGCCGCCGCGGGCGGGTCCGGCGACAGAACCGAATCCTACGCTGCCAACCGCGCGCTGCGCCAGCGGGGGCTCGTCGCCCACGTCGGCCGCGGGAAACACGACTACGCCCTGCCGTCGCTGGTCGCCGAGGAGTCGGTCGACCCCTTCGAGCCGAACGAGCGACTGCCCGACGACGAACGCGATGAGTTGGTCCAAGCAATCGAGGCGGCGTTCGTGGAGGGTATCGAGCCACAGACAGCGGACGAAGGCAATGGAACCGCGGCCGCCGATGGCGGCGAAGTCGAATCCGACCACGCCGATGGCGTGACGCCCTGGCCCGAAGAGTAAGCCGCTCACACGCCAGCGAAATTTTTATTCTCGATTGCGACGTTGATTCAAACGAGTCGGAAGCGACGTGTGTGTCGGTACAACCGTTCGGAGGTGAAACCACATGCACGAAGGAGAAACTACCCTCGTTTGTCACGTCAGGGCGCCGCTCGTCGCGGACCCGGTTGAATCGCGCGTCGAAACGCTCCGTTCCCTCGAAGACGGCCCGCTCGTCGACACCGTCGTCGTCCGGAGTTGGCCGGACACCGTCCGCCTCGACGACGAAGGCGACCACGAGACCCGCGCACGATACGAGCGGTTCCGGTCGTGGGCCGACCGGCGCGGCGTCTCCATCCAGCCGCCGTTCGAGACGCGGACCCGGTCGTCGATAGTCGAAGAGGAGGGCATCGACGTGTTGGTCACGCCGACGCTGTGTCTCGCCGTCTACCGCGAAGAGCGGTTAGTGGGCGTCTTCCCCCACTCTTCGGACGGGGAGACCCACACCGTCGAGGAGGCCGTCGACGCGCTTCAGGACGGTGAACTGCCGCGCCCGCTCGGGTCTATCGAATCGAGTCCCACGGCCGAACCGCGACGCTGTCCGGACTGCGACGGCTCCCTCGTCAACGGACAGGGCGTGTTCATCTGTCCGGACTGTGCGTGGGTCGGTGCGGCCGCTCCGGACGGGTGGGAGTCGCTCCCCGAAACGGGTCGACGGACTCCGAAGACAGTCTCGGACTGAGCGGGCTTGCAGTCAGTCCCTCGGACCCGACGCTTCGGCGACAACCGAATCACAACCACCGCGTAACTATCCTTATTCCCGACAGTGGAGTAGCCCCTTCCGAAGCCGGTAGCGATACCGGACGAACTGCGTGGGGAGAGACATGTCTAACGACACGAAAATCACGGTGCTCTGTTATGCACGAGAGCCAATCGTTTCGGAATCGGTCGAATCGAACATCGAACTGCTGAAGCGCTGTGAGGACGGCCCGCTCGCCGACCGGGTCGTTCTCCGAGGGGGGCCAGGGAGCGTCCGGGTGGATGGTGAAGAGAACCCCACTCGCGAAATCGTCCGCCAGTTCGAGCAGTTCGAAGCGTGGGGAGACCGACACGGGGTCAGCATCCGCCCGGCGTTCGAGAGACGGACACGCTGTTCTATCGCCGACGACGAACACAGCGTTCTCGTGACGCCGCTTCTGTGTCTCGTCGTCTACCGAAATCAAGAGTTGTCGGCGGTCTTCCCACACTCCGTCGACGGGGAGACCTACACGGTCAAAGCGGCCATCGAGACGCTTCTGTCAGGGGAACTCCCGGTCCCCTCGCGGTCGGGGCGACGACCGGACCGACTACTGTCGAAGTGACGGCGGTTACACCACCGGGTCGACGAGCGCTTCGAGCGCCGCCTTCGGGTCGTCTGCTTTGGCGACGCCCGAAGCGAGAAGGACGCCCTCGGCACCGAGGCCAGCGGCGGCATCGAGGTCCTCGCCCGTAGAGATACCGGCCCCACAGAGGACGGGCACGTCAGAGACCGAGGCGGCAGCGTCGACCGAATCAGTGACGATGTCGGGGTCGGCTTTCGACACCGGCGTTCCGGTGCCGATGAGTTCCGGCGGTTCGACGGCGACGGCGTCGGGGTCAAGGGCGGCCGCGGCCGCTATCTGTCGGGGGTTGTTCGCACAGACAACGGTTTCGAGGTCGGCGCGCTCGGCGGCCCGGAGCGAGGCGTCGATGTCGGCCAGTTTCAGGCGGTTCTCCGAGTGGTTCAGAAGGGTTCCGACAGCGCCGGCGGCGGCGGCGGCCTCCGCGAGCGTCGACCCCGTGTGAGAGCCGTACTCGACTGGCGAGACGTGTTGGGCCCACGTTTCGACACCCGTCTCGGCGACGCGGTCGAGGTGTGCGGCCTGCGGTGCGACGGCGATTCGGACGCCCGTGTCGTCGGCGACTTCGGCTGCCGCCTCCGCGACTTCGACGGGGTCACAGGGGTACGCCTTCAGGTTGACGAGTACGAACATAGCGGGAGGGCGGTTTCCGGCCAAAAATAGTTGTCCATGCCGGCCGCGTCAGCGGGCAGCGTCGAGGTCGACGAACGCGTCGGCGTCGGCGGTCAGCCACGTCGACATCCGGGCAACACCCGAGAGTCCCGGCGGATACACCGTCCGCCGGTCGGGCCGACCGTCGTACCGGACGAGGGCCGCCGTGAGGGTAATCGGCTGTGCTTGGTTTCGCGTTCGGTCCGTCCCGTCGAGTCCCTCGCCCATAGTCGTCATCGACATCTCGAAGGCTGGTCCACCGGACCAAAACGGCTGCTAATTGCCCTCCACAGCACTATTGAGCGTTCCAGAGACCTCATATTCGCGTCACACGCATCACGTCGAGTCGGTCGGCGGCCGTCTCGATGCCGTTGACGACGCCGTCGAGGTTGTAGACGACGGTCCGAAGCGCGAGCGCGTCGAGACTCGGCCCGTCCTCGAAGGCGATCCGAAGAGCTGCTTGTCGGTACTCGTCGCAGTCGCTTTCGATGGAGCGGACGCGCCCGACGGGGTCGACGACGGCACTTGGGTCGCCGTCAGCGACGAGGACATCGACGTAAGCTTTCGCCGCCGCCGACAGGGCCTCGATTGCCACGATGGCGTGTTCGGCAAGGCCGACCAAGGCCCCGCGACAGTTCTCGGGGAGCGCCGGCCGTATCGCTGCGAGTTCGGTTCCGACGGTTTCGGCCCTGTTGGCGACGGCTTCGATGAGCGTGTACAAAGACACGAGGTCACCCGCCATCAGGTACAGTCCGGTCGACTCCGGCGTCACCGACTGCCCGACGGCCAACCGGAGTTCGCGGGCGGTATCGTTACACACCGACTCACGCTCTCGGAGCGTCGAGACGGTGCAGTCGAACGGTTCGCGCGCGCGACCGTACTCATCCAGCAACTTCGGGAGTAACTCGACACACTGGCCCACTTCCGTCAGCAACGAGTCGGTGCGCTCCCTGACGACCGCAGTCATCTCGACATCGGTCTCCGACATACATCGAGAGGTCGCCCGAACCGACAAAGACGCCTGCTATGAGCGGTCAATGGCGGTTCGTGTGGTACTTTACGTCATCCCAAACGGAATTTGGCGGTCACTTCATCGTGACGTAGGTGAGGAAGGCGACGGCACAGAGTTGCAGTCCGCGGAGGGTCAACAGCGCTCGTTGTGCCAAGGGGTCGCCGGCATACAGCATGTTCGTGCTGAAAAAGAAGTACAGCGCGAGGACGTTCTCCACCAACAGCACGAGGCCGAACGCCAGCAGTCCCAGCGTCAGCGACGACTTGAACGTCCGGTAGTTGCGGAGCCACACGCCGACAAGGCCCAAAAGAAGCAGGATGCTCACACCGGACAGCGCACTCGCAATCGTTAGGGTCGTGTTCATTGCCATCGTCAGTCTTCTATTCGGTCCGTGATTCGGTCGAACTCCTCGCGGTGGCGCTCGAAGCGGTCCGTGAGGAAGTACAGTTCACCGTAGTCGTCGCCGCCGGTTTCGACGATGTCGTGGTCGACGAGTTTTTCCAGGTGATACCGGATGGTGTTGTATTCGAGGTCCAGCGACTCGCTGAGTTGGTTCGCGTTCCGCGGGCGCTCGGAGAGTGCGTCGACGAGGCGGGCGCGGTTCTTCCCGCCCCGCGTGCCGACGAACAGATACCAGAGAGCCTTCTCCATCCGAACTCGCCTACGGGTTCATCGAACAGTCGTATATCTGTGGCGGTCACGGGCGTACTATCCGTGAGACCCATCCAGAGGGGCCGCTCGGGAAGGCCTCGGACTCCGCTTTGGGTTGGAGAGTACCTTCGCCGTCGGTCGCCCGGACGACCACCTCGTGTTCGCCGTCGGGTGAGTCGTAGCTGTACGTCCACTGTCGCCACACGTCATCGCCGGGAAGCGGCTCCGAGAGGGTTGCCTCCGACCACGAACCGCCGCCGTCGGTCGACACCTCCACGCGTTCGATATCTCGCGTGCCAGCGTAGGCGTGGCCCGCGACCTCGATTGTATCTTCGCCGACGTTGACGACGTGCAGTTTCGCGACGGTGTTGACCGGGCCGGTACCGTGCCAGCCACGCTCTTCCCAGTAGCCGTCCTGTTCTTGCTCCAGCACCTCGATTTCGGTGAGCCACTTGACGTTGATTTCGCCCCAGTGGCCGGGGATGAGCGCCCGCGCCGGGTAGCCGTGGCCGCGCGGCAGGACGTCGCCGTTCATCCCGTAGGCGAGGAAGCCGTCCGACAGCGCCGGCAGTGGGAACTCCTCGTAGAACCCATCGGCCGCCCGCAGCATCACGCAACACTCCTCGGCGGGAACGGCGGGGTCGACGAGGTCCATGATGGGGACGCCGGTCCACAGCGCGTTGTCGAGTTTCTTCCCGTTGAGGCTCTCCCCGACGCAGCGAAGCGAGACGAAGCGGTTCTCCGCGGCCATCGCTCGTATCTCGTCGTAGGTGTAGGACACCTCCTCTTCGACGGCACCGGTGACCGAAACCGACCACTCCTCGGCATCGATTGTGGGGTCCGTCGCATTGATGTCGACCTCGTAGAACTCCTCGCTCACGAGCGGTTCCAGCCCCGACACCGCAAGCGAGTTCCCCTCGGCGTCATCGAGAAGGGAGTCGATTTCGGCCGTAATCGATTGGGAAACGTCTAGTTCGGACGTTTCCTCCGTCCCCCGAAGTCCCCCTTGCCGACCGAAAACGAAGCCGCCGACCGACAGTGCCAACGCGCTGGCGACACCGCCGAGGACGCGCCGACGGGCCGGCGAGACATCCGAATCAACCCCGGTAAACAGGTCGCTGGCGGCGAGGACGACCCCCACCGACACGCCGGCGGCTATCGACGGCAACGGCGCGGCCGTGAGGCCGAACGCGATGCCGACGCCGAAGGCTATCGAGAGAAGGACGCCGACCGGCGGTGCATCGAGACGCCGGCCGAGAGCCGAACAGCCCAGCGCAACGAGGGCGAACACGCCGACGGCGATGCCGATGGCTGCCACGACGTTGAGTTGGCTGCCGACCTCACCGAACTGGACGATGGCGAACGTGATGATTTCGCTCGGGAGCCGTCGTGCCATCGTGCCGGCGATAGGACCGACGACGAAGGAGGGCGTGAACCCGGCGACGGCGTAGGAGCCGGCGACGCCCGCGACACCGGCGAGTACCGAGACCAAAGCCCGCCCGGCGTCAGGGAGCCGTCGGTGGACCGTTCGGAGAGACGCGGCGTTCATGGTTTCTGTAGGTACGCCAAGGGTTTAGTTCTCCATGCCACCGGTGCTCACCGTCACGCGGACGACGTCGGCCGTCTCGGGGTAGTCGTAGCCGTCGTCGACCTCACTGATACGACGGACAGTCGTGTTCTCTTCGGGGCCGGCACCCGCTTCCATCTGTCTCGGTGCCTGATTTCCGCCGACGCCGGGTTCCTCGTTTTCCTCGGTGCCGGCATCCCACAACAGCAGGCGGTCGGTCACGTCGCCTTCGATTGGTTCTCCCATCTCGTACAGCGGCATGCCAGTCGGTTCGGGCGCGTAGAACAGGTCGTTTGATTGGACGAACATCGTCGCCAGCGAGAGGCGTTGCCCGTCGGCCGCCTCGACGGTGAACTCGTAGGCCTCGCCGGGACCGATAGGCGCGGGGCCCTCGCCATCGACGGGCGTCGTCGCGGCGCCGACCGTCGCCTCGCTCATCTCCAGTTCGTTCACCAACTCCGCGGGGGAACCGTCCTCCGCGAGTTGCTCGAGGCCGGCACTCGCGGACGCGCCCGACTCGAAGAGCGCCCCCTCGGACTCGTGAACCGCGTAGGCCGTCGGTGACAGCGGGACGGCAACCGTTCCCTCGGAGGTTTCGAGCGTCTGGCCGGTCGATACGTTCTCGATTCGGACGGTGAAGGTGGTCGTCGCGTCGCCGTTCATCCCATCGTCGCTGGTCCCACCGTCGTCCATGCTCTCGTTGTTCATCCCGCCGTCGTTGCCGTCGTCCATCCCGCCAGCGCCGGCACAGCCGGCGACGAGGACGGCACCAGTCGTTCCCGCTGCGAGCAGTAGCTTCCGTCGAGTCGTGTCGTCCGTCATCACACTCGGGCGGAGAGGGTAGTGGATAAAGGAGATTTTTCAAGGTCCGTCGCAGGTTCGAGGTGAATCCGTTGGAACTCCCTCTAGAATTCGTCTCAAATCGTTATCCGGAACCGACGTCCAGATATCGAGAGCGACGGATACACGGTGGCGGAGTCGCTACGCAAACACATGAACGGACGCCGCGCGTGGGTGTCGGTCGACGGCGAACCGCGACTCGGGACGGTGGTCAGGTACTCGTATGCCCCGAAGACGGGGGCACCGCTTTTGGCCGTCGAGTTGGACGACCCGGTCGGCGACACCGACGAAGTGGTCGTAAACCCACAGATTGACGACGTACTGTTCGAAAGTGAGGCCTGAAATGAAGTCTGTTGCCCTCCCCGACGGCCGCACGCTCGCCTACGAGGAGTACGGTGATGCGGACGCGCCGCCGGTCGTCTTCTGTCACGGCACGCCCGGGTCACGGCGCTCGGCCGCTGTCTTCGATGACTGCCCAGTACACGTTATCGCCCCTGACCGCCCCGGTATCGGTGGTTCTGACCCCGACCCCGGACGCGACTTCGGTTCCTGGCGCGAGGACGTTGCCGCCCTCACGGAGAAACTCGACATCGAGGAGTTCGGCGTCGTCGGCTTCTCCGGCGGTGGCCCCTTTGCACTCGCCGCTGGGGACGCACCGGGAGCGACGGCAGTGGGACTCTTCGCCCCCAGCGGTCCACCCGAGGTGAGCCCAACCGACCCGCTCACAGTGGCCGGTCGGTACGCGCCGATACTGCTCCGGGGGCTCTTTGCGGTCCAGCGCCCAATCGTCCGCCGGAACCCGGATGCCGCACTATCGCTGTACACCGATGCTGACCCCTCCGAGTTATCGGTTCCAGAGGGCGTCGACCCGGTCGAAGTGTTCGCCGAGGACACCCTGACCGCAACCGAGCAGGGCGGCAAGTGGCCTGCACATGAGTTAGCACTGCTTAGTGAATCGTGGTCGGTTCCGAACCCGGAGGTTCCCGTAACCGTCTGGTACGGCGAGAATGACGAGAACGTGCCGCCGTCGGTCGCGAAGGCTGTCGCCGACGAAACTGGCGCAGAAACCGTCGCGCTGTCGACGGACCACCTCGAAACGCTGTGCGAAGCGCGAGCCGACTGCGTCTCGTTCGTCAGTCCTTCCGCTTGACGACGTCGCCGAGGGTCGTCCCACCCGTCGAGGACCCACCGGACCACTCGCTGTCGTCGGTCGACCCGCCCTCGGACAGCGTGATGTCGAGGGCCTTCTCGAGTTTGCGTTGAACCTTGTCGCTCGGCAGTACGTCACCGCGCTCCAGTTTCCGGATGAGGCTGGCCTTCTCGTTGAGCTGATTCGCCAGTTCCTCCTGGGTGAGGCCCTCGGATTCACGGGCGTCTCGGATTCGGTCGTCGTAGTCGGTGACGACCTCGTCCATCTCGTCGAACATGTCGCGGCGACGGCCGCCACCACCGCCCCCCGACGAGGACGACGTGGAACTGGACGACGACGAAGACGACGAGGAGGATGAAGACGACGTGGAGTACTTCGTCGACGACGAGGACGTGTCCTGTGTCTGGACTTCCGTGCCGAAGTCCGCGCAGTCGTCGCACACGTCGAGTTCGGCCCCCTCGACCTTGACGGTCTTCGGCGACGCCGTCTCGGCGCCGCACATCTCACATTGTACCATACTCGTCCTTACCGTCGGGGCGCAAAAGGGTTTTCCGCCTACTCCAGGGCGACCATCGAGTAGTAGAACCGCTGGAGTGCGGTGACGTGGCCGACGACGGCGAAGAAGACCAGCAGCCACCCGACCAGCGTCAACCCGTACGGTTCGGCAGTGTAGAAGGCGGCGACGGCGGTGACGGCGCCGATGATGGCCAGTCGGTCCGCACGGCCGACCAGACCACCGTACACTCGGTCCAAGCCGACGGCTTGGGCCTGCGTCCCGAGATACGAGGTCATCAACACGCCGGTGACCGCGAGGAAGCCGAGTAAGTACTCTTCAGTTCCGGCGGCCAGTCCGGCGATGATGACGATGTCGGCGTACCGGTCAAGCACGTGGTCCAGGAGGTCGCCGGCTTTCGAGTCGGTCCCTTGCCGGCGGGCGAGAGCACCGTCTAAGAGGTCTAACCAGCCGTTGACGAACACGAAGGCCGCACCGAGGAGATACAGAAGCGGGTCGGGGCGCCAGATACCCGCCGCCGCTCCCGCCAATGCGTAGGCGGTGCCGGCGAAGACGGCGAAACCGAATGCGATAACGCTGACGCCGTCCGGCGACAGGCCGACGCGGTCGGCGGCAGTCACGAATGGGTCGAGCATACGGTCGGCCAGCGGCCGGAACTTATCGAGTGTCATAGGTAATCGATGAACTCCACATCTCCTGCCGACGGCGCTCGCTCGCCGGCGACGACGGCTTCGATGTCGGCGGCGACTTCTTCGGGCGTTCGGTCCGTCGTGTCGATTTCGTACACCGAATCGAGGCCGTGAGCATCGACTGCTTCGGAGAGGATTACGTCGAGTGCCTCGGCGTCGGCGTTCTCGCGAGCTTTCTCTGCGGATTCGCCCCGCTCGGAGAGCCGTTCGTGTAACACCTCGGGATGACAGCGCAACACGACGACCCGGTCGGCGTCGAGGTGGTGTGCGAGGTGGGATTCGACGAGTACGTCCTCGCGGTCGGCGAGTCGCTCGCGAAGCGCGTCGATGTCGGCGACGAGACTGCCGCGTTCGGGGTCCTCGCCGGTCGCCAGCCCCTCCTCGCGAATCAGGTCGTTGAGGTGAACCACATCGAGGTCAACGTCGAGGAGGTCGGTCGCGGTCGTCTTGCCCGTTCCAGGGGTCCCGGTGACAGCGACCCTCATAGTAACTCGTTCAACACCTCTACGGCGCGTTTCGTTTCCTCGCGGGTACCGCAGGTGACGCGGACACACTCGGGGAGTCCGAAAGAGGTGGTGTCGCGGACGATGACGCCCTCGCGTTGGGCCGCCTCGGCGACCGCCGTTCCGTCGCCGACTTCACACAGCACGAAGTTCCCCGAACTCTCCCAGGTGTGACAGTCGAGTTCGTCGTACATGTACTGTCGCGCCCAGCGTGCTCCCTCGACGGTCTTCTCGACGTGGGCCGGGTCGTCCAGTGCGGCGAGGCCGGCCCGGCAGGCGATTTCCGACGCCGCAAATGGCGTGTTCACCCGGGCGTAGGCGTCGGCCCACTCCCCGGGGACGACGGCGTAGCCGAGGCGGACGCCAGCCAGTCCGTACGCCTTCGAGAACGTCCGGAGGACGGCCACGTCGTCGCGTTCCTCGGCGAGGGCGACCGCCGATGGGGAGTCGGAGAACTCGCCGTAAGCCTCGTCGACGACCACCAGCGTCCCCTCGTCGGCCGCGTCGGCGAGTTTCTCGACTTCCGACAGCGACATCTCGCTACCGGAGGGGTTGTGCGGACTGGTGATGTAGACGATGCGCTCGCCGTCGTAGTGTTGCAGGACGCTCGCTGCGGTCTGCTCGAAGTCGTCGGATTTCCGAATCGGATACTCCGAGACGGTGCCGTGGTGATACCGGGCACTCATCGCGTAGTAGGCGAAGCCGGGCCTGGAGACGAGGACGCCCTCGCCGGGGTCGAGCATGGCGCGGGCGAGGTAGTCCAGCGCTCCGTCGCCCCCGTTCGCGAGCCACACCTGTGAGGGCGTGACGGCCCACCGTTCGGCGAGCGCCTCCCGGAGGTCCGCCGCCGACGACTTCGGGTACGTGTGGACGTTCGGGGCGTACTCCCGAATCGCCTCGGCCGCTTTCGGCGCGGGTCCGTAGGCGTTCTCGTTGGAGGAGAGTTTCACGAGAGAGTCGGGGTCGAGACCCAACTCGCGGGCGACTTCCTCGACGCCGCGGCCGGCCTCGTAGGCGACGTGCGCCGACAGGTCCCGTGGTTCCATACCCGACACTCTGTGCGGCGGGCCATAAGTAGGCGTCCATCCGGTCCGGCCGAGGGGGTGCGACAACGCTTTTCACGGCGTCGTCCCACCGTCTACGGGATGACGGATTCAGCCGATGGACCGACGCTCCGCGTGACGGTCTCCGAGGCCACAGACCGGGACGGTCTGGACGCCGTTTGCGACCGCGCCGAGCGAACCACGGTCATCGAAACCGGACCGACGGGCGCGCCGAACGGGCCTTACGCTTACGCCACAGTCGACGGTCGAACGGCGCTGTACGCCGCCGTCACCGACTCGACGCTCGAACGACTGCTCGACGCCTGCGAGGAGGGGTCGCTCCCGACGGCGGAAGCCGAGGCGGTCACCGACGGCGACGGCCCACCGCGTCCGACCGAGGGCGCGCTGTCGGTCGGCACGCGTCGCGTCGTCGCCGGCTGTGGCTGGCACACCCCCACGACGGTCTCCGACCCTGTCGCTCCCGAGGTTCGTGCCGACCTCGAGAGTGCATTTGAGGCGGTCGAAGGAATCGGCCTGCTGGGACGGGGGCGTGCCGACGCGGCCGCGGACGAACCGCTCGCCGAATCGTGGCGACGGATACGCGAAAGCGGCGACGACCCCGTTGTGGTCGTCAACACTGCCGACGCCGACCCTGAGGCCCGCGGAGACCGACTGCTGGCTGCGGCCGCCGCAGGCCGACTCCACGATGCGGCACGGGCCGTCGCCGCCGTCGTCGGCGCAGAGGACGTTATCGTGTTGGCTCCTGCCGAAGACCCCCTCGTTTCCGAGCGCCTCGAAGACGCCGGCGAGTGGCACGTCGTCGCCACAGAAGACGACTTCCGACTCGGCGAACCGACGATGGCGCTGGAGCGACTGGAGGGCAACGACCGAATCGAGGCGCGACGCCGCCCACCCGGCCCCGAGGAGTGGGGGCTGTACGGTCGGCCGACCGCCGTCCACACCCCGCGAACGCTGTTGCAGGCCGCCGAGTTGTGGCGAAATCCCGAGGCGTTCGACGCCGACGCCGCCGACCCCGGGACGCGTCTCGTCTCCGTCGGAGGGGACGTAGCCACCTCGGCGACCGTCGAGTTACAGACCGACGTGCCGCTGTCGAGGGCGCTTTCGGCGGTCGATTCGCCGGCTGACGCTCGCTTCACCGTCGGCGGCCGCTTCGGCGGCGTGACCCGTTCGCTGGACGTTCCCGTGGCTGCCCCCGCGTTGAGGGCCGCTGGGCTTGGGACCGAGGGCGTCGTCGAGGTGCTCGGTCCCGACCGCTGTATCGTCGCCAGCGTCGGCGAACGGGCGGCCTTCGCCCGCGAGGAGAACTGCGGCCGGTGTGTCCCCTGCCGGGAGGGGTCGAAACAACTCCACGAGGCGCTTCGGGCGGTGTACGACGGCGAGTTCGACGCCGCGGCGATTCGGGAGTTGAGTCGCGTGATGGCGACGACGAGCCTCTGTGAGTTCGGCGAGACCGCCGCTCGCCCCGTCCGGACCGCACTGGAGGTCTTCGAGGGCGAGTTCCGCGCCCACGCCGACGGCAGGTGTCCGGCCGGCGCCTGCGGGGGGATGCAATGAGCGCCGACGAACCCGGACCGACGCCAGGGATACCGGACATCGAGGACCCCCGACCGTCGACGCCGCTGACCGAGGACTTCCGGACCGGAACCGCAAACGACCCGCCGAGGCAGGGGTTCGAAACCGACAGCGCCGCGACGCTCACCGTCGACGGCGAGACGGTGGTCGTCCCGCCCGAATCGACGCTTCTGGACGCCGTCGAAGCGGCCGGCGAGGAGGTCCCGGCGCTGTGTCACTACGACCGCGACACCGACGCAGGCGAGGAAATCGGCCCGCGCTCGACGTGTCGTACCTGCGTCGTCGAGTCCGACGGCGACCTCGTCGCCGCCTGCTCGACGCCCGCAGAGGACGGTCTCTCGGTCGAGACCACGGCTCCGGACGCCGAGGAGGCACGAAGCGTCAATCTCGATTTGGTGCTGTCGAATCACAACCTCAGATGTACGACCTGCGGGAAGAACGGCCGCTGTGAACTGCAGGACGCCTCAATCGAGGCGGGCGTCTCCCACCCCCGCTACGGCGTCTTCGACGAACGCGGCGAGTACGAACCGCTGGACGCCTCCTCACCCATCAACATCGACCGCAACAAGTGCATCCTCTGTAACCGCTGTGTCGAGGCCTGCAACGACGTGCAGGTCGAGGGCGTCCTCCGCGTGGAGGGCACCGGCGAGGACACCCGAATCGGCTTCCAGACCGGCGCCGAGACGATGGCCGACTCGACGTGTGTCTCCTGTGGCCACTGCGCGACGGTGTGTCCGACCGGCAGCCTCGTCGAGGAGGGACTGGTCGACGCGACGACGCTCCCGCTGCCGGGATTCTCCCAGCGGAACTCCGTCGGCGAGGTGCTGGAGCGGGACGAGGAGGATGCCCCGACTCGCGGAACGGAAGCCGAACCGGGCGTCGACGGCTTCATGCAGCGTGCAAAGCGGCAGGCGACCGACAGCACAAAGGACCTCCGCGCTCGCGTGATGAAGTTCGGCGAACACCTCGCCGAGGATATGGCGGCGACGGTCCTCTCGGAGGGACTGCTCTTCGGTATCGCAAAGCGCGTCGGCGACGCCCGACTGAAACGCGTCGACGAAACGGAGACGACCTGCGGTTACTGTGCCGTCGGCTGTCGGTTCGACGTGTACTCGAAGGACGACTCGATACTCGGGGTCCGGGCGACAGACTCCGAGGCCGCTCCCGCAAACGACTTCTCGACCTGTGTCAAGGGGAAGTTCGGCTACGGCTTCGTCGAACGGGATGACCGCCTGACGACGCCGCTGATTCGGGAAGACGGCGAACTTCGGGAGGCGTCGTGGGAAGAGGCCCTCGACCGCGTGGCATCGGAACTGGGCGACATCCGTGAGACGGGCGGCCCCGACTCCGTCGCGGCGTTTGCCTCCTCGAAGTGCACCAACGAGGACGACTACCTCCTCCAGAAGTTCGCCCGGACGGTACTGGAGACGCCGAACGTCGACAACTGCGCGCGACTGTGTCACTCTTCGACTGTCGCGGCGCTGCTCCAGACGGTCGGCTACGGCGCGATGTCCAACAGCATCGAGGACGTGGCCAACGCCGACGCCTACCTACTTTCGGGGACGAACACGACCGAATCCCACCCCGTACTGGCGACGAAAATCAAGCGGAACGTCCGGGACGGCGCCGACCTCGTCGTCGTCGACCCCCGGAAAGTCGACATCGCCGAACACGCAGACCAGTACCTCCGCTCGACCCCCGGCTACGACGTGGCGTGGCTCAACGGAATGGCCCGCTACATCATCGAAGAGGACCTCTACGACGCCGAGTTCGTCGCGGAGAACGTCCACGACTTCGAGGCGCTCCGGGAGAAGGTCGACCCCTTCACGCCCGAGGAAGTCCAGCGGCTGGCGGGCATCGCTCCCGACGAACTGAAACGCGCCGCCGAGACAATCGCCGAGGCCGAATCCGTCGTCTTCGGATGGGCGATGGGGCTCACCCAACACAGCCACGGGACGAACAACGTGCTCGCGATGGCGAACCTCGCGCTGTTGACGGGGAACGTCGGCAAGCCGAACGCCGGCCTCTCGCCGTTCCGCGGCCACAACAACGTCCAGGGCGGTGGCGGCGACATGGGGACGCTGCCGAACAAACTGCCGGGCTACGGCGACGTGACTGACCCCGAGACGGTCGACCGCTACGAGGCCGAGTGGGGCGTCCGCCCGCCCGAAGAAATCGGGCTGAAGGTCACCGAGACCTTCGAGGCCATCCACGACGGTGACGTACGTGGCCTGTTCGTGATGGGCGAGAACCCGGCGCTGTCGGAACCCGACATCCGACACGCCGAGAGCGCCTTGGAGGAACTGGAGTTCCTCGCCGTGGTCGACATCTTCGAGACCGAAACCACCGACCACGCCGACGTGGTGTTGCCGGCCGCCTCCTTCGCCGAGAAGTCGGGGACGTTCACCAACACCGAGCGCCGGGTTCAGAAGGTCAATCCCGCCGTCGACCCGCCCGGTGAGGCCCGCCCCGACTGGCGTATCGTCCAGTCGCTGGCCAACCGGATGGGCGCGAACTGGAACTACGACGACCCCACCGAAATCATGGACGAAATCGCCCGCGTCGCACCGATTTACGGCGGCATCAGCCACGACCGACTCGAAGACGAGGGCGGCCTCCAGTGGCCGTGTAGAGACAGCGAGGACCCCGGAACGAAGTTCCTCTACGCCGACGGGTTCAACTTCGAAGACGGGACGGCACGATTCGTCCCCGCCGACATGGGCGAACCCGGCGAACTCCCCAGCGAGGAGTTCCCCCTGACGCTGACGACGGGGCGCGTGCTGTATCACTTCCATACGGGGACGCTCACCCGCCGTGTCGACGCGCTGACCGACCACGTCGGCGAGAGTTTCGTCGAAATCAACCCCGAGACGGCGCGTCGACTCGGCGTCACCGACGGCGAGACAGTCCGCGTCGAGTCCGAACGCGGTGACATCGAGGTCCGGGCGTGGGTAACGGACCGACCCGGCGACGGCGTCGTCTTCGTCCCGATGCACTTCGCCGACGGCGCGGCGAACGTCCTCACCGGCGAGCGCTACGACCCCACGAGCGGCATCCCCGAGTACAAGGTCGGGAGCGTCCGCGTGACGCCGCTCGGGAGCGACGGCGAGAGCGCGACGGCCTCCACCGATGACTGACGAGCGTACCGGCGTCGTCGTCGCCGGCGGTCGCTCAGTGCGGTTCGGGGCCCGCGACAAGACGGTCGCCGACCTCGCCGGAAAGCCGTTGATTCGTCACGCCGCCGAGGGACTCCTCGAAGCGACCGACCACCTCGTCGTCAACTGCCGGGCCGACCAGCGGGCGGCAATCGCCGAGGCGCTGTCGGGACTGGACCCGACGTTCGCCATCGACGGGGAACCCGACAGGGGGCCGGTCGGCGGCATCGAAACGGGGCTGAGAGCCGTCGAGACGCCCTACGCGGCCGTCGCCGCCGCCGACATGCCGCTGCTCGATTCCGGCCTCTTCGAGTATCTCTTCGAGCGTGCAGCGGGCCACGACGCCGCCGTCCCGCGGCCCGGCGACTGGTTCGAGCCGCTGCACGCCGTCTACCGGCCCGAACCGATGGCCGACGCCTGTGGGGCCGCCCTCGAAGAGGAGGACACCCGAATCATCGAACCGCTGTTTTCGCTGGACCACGTCGTCGTCGAGCGAAGCGACCTCACCGCCCACGGCAGTCTCGACAGTTTCGAGAGCGTCGACACGCCCGACGATTTGCAGTGGGCCGCCGAGCGACTCCACGAGTAGGGGCCACTCTCTTGTCACCGGAGGCCATCTGTCGGATATGTCACGAACCGCAGTTATCGCCGGTGTTGGACCCGGACTGGGTGCCTCTATCGCCGAACGATTCGCGGAGGAAGGCTGTTCGGTGGCCCTGCTGGCGCGCTCGGAGGCGTACCTCGACGGCCTCGCTACCGGACTCGACGAGCAGACAGCCGGCAAGGCGCTCGCCGTGCCGACGGACCTCGCCACAGATATCGAGGCTGCCTTCGCAGAGACGCGCGAGGCATTCGGCGACGTTGACGTGCTCGTCAATCACGCCTCGGCCGCCTCGTGGGACGGCCTCTTGGAGCAATCGACGGATGATTTCCGGCGAGCGATGGCCGTCGGTCCGGAGGCGGCGTTCCGCTGTTCGCAGGAAGCCGTCTCCGACATGCTGGACGGCGACGGCGGAACGGTCATCTTCACGGGCGCGACGACCTCGGTCCGCGGGCGTGCGGGGTCGGTCGGCTTCAGCGCCGCGAAGTTCGCCTGTCGCGGCCTCGCACAGTCGATGGCACAGGAACTCGGCTCCGAAGGCGTCCACGTCGCCCACGTCGTTCTCGACGGCGTCATCCGACCGCCGGAGGGTGTCGAGGACGACGCCGAGTCGTATCTGGACCCCGACGCAATCGCCGAGCGATACTGGACGCTGGTCGAGCAGTCGACCGACACGATGGACTTCGAGGTTCATCTCACCAACGGCAACGGCACCGTCGAGTTCCTGTAACCCCGTCCGAGGAACTATGCGGCTCCGCCGTCACGAACACGTATGACCGAACGGACGGTCACCACGAGCGGGACGGGGAGCACAGCAGCACAACCGGACATCGCGGAAGTCCGGCTGTGGGTGGCGGGTCGAGACGATGTCGCCGAAATCGCCCACGAACGGGCCCGCGATACCGAAGCGTCGCTCCGAACTGCACTCTCTGCGGCCGACGTTCCGGAGGACTGCATCCGTCGGACCGACGCCCAACTCGAGGACAGAGACAACGGCTTCGAGATACACACCGACGACCCCGAGTACCGAGCGGAGTTTTCGATGGTCGTCGACTGTGTCCCAGAACAGGCCGACGATATCGTGGGCGCAGTCCTCGATGCTGGCGATGGGTCGGGTATCGAACGGATTAGTTTCGACGTCGGCGACGAAGCGCGGATGCGTCTCGGCGAGGAGGCCCTCGACGACGCGATGACGGTCGCTCGCCGCAAGGCGGAAGCTATCGCGGCCGCTGAAGGCCTCACCGTCGGCGAGGTTTTGGAAGTGACGACGGACAACATGCCCAGTGGGATGGAGAGCATCGTCGACGACGCGCTTGGCTCCTCCGAGTCGGGGTTCCACCCCAACCCTGTCGAAATCGAGGCGTCGGTCGAGGCTACCTTCGAACTCCAAGACGGCGACTGATTCAGGCCGTTACCACATCGACGACCCGTCGGAGGTCCATCCGGCCAAGAACGACCCGGTCGACCCGATGGTGTTCGAGCACGTCGGCAGCGATTTCTCGGGCGGTCGTCTCCAGCGACTCGTCGTCGACCATGTTCAAAAGCGGGACGACGCGGGCACCATCCGGGACTCCCTTTAGCCCGCCGTCGTCGTGCGTCAGGACGGTCACGATGTCGTCCGGATGTATCTCATCGCCGGTATCGAGGCCGGTCAGTTCGGCGACGCGTTCGGGGCGGTGGACGCGCTCGTCGGTCAGCGGTTCGCCGACCGCGCGGACGCTCGCGACGGGGACGACCACGTCGGCGGTGGCCGGTATCTGGGGTTCGTCGTCGGCCGGCGCTTTGAACCACCGGCGTCGCGCTCCGTCCGCCTTGATGAGTATCGGCACGTCCGTCGCCTCGGCCAGTTTCTCGACCGTCTCCGTCTCATAGCCGAGATACCGCTCTCGGTCGCCGTCGCGTCCCGGGACGACGCCGAGCGGCCAGTCGCCGGGGTCGGCAGCCTCGATGGCCCCGACCGAGTCGTCGGTGACGACGAGACGACCCACGTGGCCCTCGAACGGCGGGATGCGAACCGTCGCGGTGACGACGGCCTGGTCGAGAGCGGCCGAAAGCGCATACAGCGTCGACTTCTTGCCGCCGGCACCGACGACGGCAACCGCACCCTCCGGGTCGAACGCCTCGATGAGGTCCATACCGGAACGACGGCACCCTGGCACAAAACGGCTCTGCCGCTTCGGGTGTTTATTTGTGGTCGGCGGTCCGCCTTGGCGTATGGTCTTGGATACGATTATGTACACCCTCCACACGGCCTTCGCGTCGCTGTGGGCTGGGTCAGTCCTGTTCGTCGTCGCCGCCGTCCATCCGCTCGCGATGAACGGGGATATCTCCCCCGAGAACTTCGGCAGTATCGTCTCGAAACTCCAGTGGGTGACGCGACTCAGCGTCCTCGTGACGTTCCTCACGGGCGGCCACCTCGCGGGAACGCTGTACTCCGTCGAATCGCTGACCGGAAGCGGGAGCGGCCACCTCGTCCTCACGATGCTGGCGCTGTGGCTGGCGCTCGCTGCGGTCGTCGAAATCGGCAGCGCTCGCGCACAGCGCGGTATCGAGTCGGGGAAAATCCGCGAACCGGCCCGCGACGCCCGCCCGTTCTACCTCGCCGCCGCCGTCCTCGCCGCCGGTCTGCTCGTCGTCGCTGGTCTCTTGGGCGTGGCCAGCCGATACGGCCTCCCCTTCTAGGGAATCCGAACCTCGTTTTCCAGCGTTCCGACGCCCTCGACGGTCACCTCGACCGTGTCGCCGTCCTCCAACGGGCCGACGCCCTCGGGTGTCCCCGTCGAAATCACGTCGCCCGCTTCGAGCGTTATATACGTCGTAATCTCCTCGATGAGTTCCGGCACCGAGAAGATGAACTGCTCTCGGGAGGAGTCCTGTCGGAGTTCGCCGTTGACCCGACACTGGACGGCGGCGTCGTCCGGCACCTCGTCGGGCGAGGCCACCACCGGACCGATTGGTGCAGCGTCGTCGAAGGCCTTCCCTCGGACCCAGTTGGTCTCGACGGACTGGTCGTCGCGGTTCGAGAGGTCGTTCACGCAGGTGTACCCCGCGATGACCGACTCGGCGTCGTCGGCGTCGACGTTCCGACAGCGATCGCCGATGACGACGCCCAACTCCGCCTCGTAGTCGAGTCGCTGCTTGTCGGGCAGCAACTCGACAGTCTGGCCGTGGCTGGCGACCGCGTTCGGCGGTTTGAGGAACAGAAGCGGACGGTCAGGGACCTCCTTGCCCTGTTCGGCCGCGTGGTCGGCGTAGTTGAGGCCGACGCAGACGATTTTCGAGGGGTCACACGGCGGCAGTATCTCGACCTCGTCGGCGGTGACCGTCTCCTCGCCGAGGTCGATTCGCCCCTCGTCGACGGGGTAGGCATCGATTTCACCGCCCTCGTCGTCGGTCCATTCGCCGCGGCGCACCGTCCCTTCGGAGTCGCGGAATCGGACGTATCTCATGTGGGCGTCCGACGGCCGGCCGTGGCTTAAGCGTTCGCGGTTCGAGCTCGGCCCCATGCTTTTGCGGGGCGGCAACGAACGCCAACCATGCGAGTCGGCCTGTTCGCGGCCCACGAACAGCACGCACCGACAACGCTGTTAGCGCACGCCAGCGCCGCCGAAGCAGTCGGCTTCGACAGCGTCTGGACGAGCGACCACTTTCACCCGTGGTGGCACACGGACGCCCACTGCGGGGCGGCATGGCCGTGGCTCGGGGCGGCACTGGAGCGCACCGACGAAGTGGCCTTCAGCACCGGCGTCACGCCGCCAATCGGGCGGTATCATCCCGGTCTAATCGCCCAGACGTTCGCCACCCTCGGCGCGATGTACCCCGGCCGAATCCGGCTGACGCTGGCGACGGGCGAGGCGATGAACGAGAAACCGCTCGGCTACGAGTGGCCCGACTACCCCGAGCGCAAGGCGCGACTCGTCGACGCCTGCGAGATAATCGACCGGCTGTGGGACGGTGGCTTCCACGACTACGACGGCCACCATTGGACGCTCGATTCCGCGCGACTGTACACCCTGCCCGATGAGCGCGTTCCGCTGTACGTCGCTGGGAACGGGCCACAAACCGCCGAAGTCGCCGGGCGCTACGCCGACGGGTTCCTCACCTTGGTCGACCCCGAGACGTACGAGTCCGAACTCCTGCCGGCGTTGGAACGCGGCGCGGCCGAGGCCGGTCGGGACCCCGATGACATCGACCGGATTCGGCAGTTCACGGTCGCATACGGCGACGACCCCGAAGCCTGCCGTGAGGCCGCCGGCTTTTGGCGCGGAACGGTCGCCGTCGACTTCGACGACTGCGTCGCGGACCCCAGGGAAATCGAACGACAGGGCCGTGAGGTACCCCTCTCGGAACTCGATGAGTGGGGACTGATTACGACAGATATCGAGGAGGTACTCGCGGAAATCGAACGGCACGAAGCGGCCGGCTTCAACGAAATCGAGTTCCTCTCGTCGTCGCCGGACCAAGAGGCGTTCATCGAGGCACTCGGCGAGTACCTGTGACCGTCCGTCTCCGACTCCGACATCACGTTTTTCTCGTCGGCAACTGCAAGCCCCGCTGTGTAGGAGCGTTCGCCGAGTTGCTGTGTCTGGCGTTAAATTACAGCGGCTTCCGCATCTCACGGTGCGGAATCCCGGCGTCCTCGAACTCCTCGCTTGTCACCTCGTAGCCGAGTCGCTCGTAGAACTCGACGACCGGGACTTGGGCATGGAGGACGACCTCCTCGTAGCCACGGTCGGCCGCCTCCGCTTCGAGTGTTTCCATCAGCGCCCGGCCGAGGCCGGTTCCGCGGTGTGATTCGACGACGGCGACCCGTTCGGCCTTCGCCGTCGTCTCGTCGTAGGCACGCATCCGTGCCGCCCCGACCGCCGTTCCCTCGTCGGTCGCGAGGAAGTGTATCGCCTCGTCGTCTTTGCCGTCGAGTTCCCTGTGTTCGGGGACGCCCTGTTCGTCGATGAACACTTCGCGACGGACAGCGAGGGCGTCGTCCAGTTCACTGTCGGTTTCGACCCGGCGAACGTCCATACGCGAGGCGTGTGTGCCGAGCGGCCTGACGTTTCCGGTCGCCGTCTGCGACCGCGGTGGACACCCATGCTTAATACGCTGACGGGAGTACTCCGAGGCGCAATGGAACTCACCTGGTACGGCCACTCGACGTGGCATGTTGCGGTCGACGGAACCGACCTGCTCATCGACCCGTTCTTCGAGAACCCGAAGACGGACACCGACCCCGAGGAGGTAGACGCCGATTACGTCCTGTTGACCCACGGCCACGCCGACCACATCGGCGACGCCGACCGCTTCTCGGGAGCGACGCTGGTCGCCGTGCCCGAACTCGTCAGTTATGCCGAGGACAACTTCGGCTACGAGGACGCCGTCGGGGGGATGGGGATGAACCTCGGAGGAACCGTCGAGTGCGGCGACGCGTGGGTGACGATGGTTCGGGCCGACCACACCAACGGCATCGAAACCGACTACGGTGCCTCGGCGGGGATGCCGGCCGGTTTCGTCATCAGCGACAAGAAGCCGACACAGGAGTCCGACCCCGACACCACCACGTTCTATCACGCCGGCGACACCAGTCTCATGGTCGAGATGCGCGAGGTCATCGCCCCGTTCCTCGAACCCGACTTCGCGGCACTTCCCGCCGGTGACCACTTCACGATGGGGCCGACCCAAGCCGCCATCGCGGCCGACTGGCTCGATGTCGACTACGCCTGCCCGATGCACTACGACACGTTCCCGCCGATAGAAATCGACACGGAGGACTTCGAGCGTGAACTGAAGGCCACGGGTGCCGGCGCCGAGGCAGTCATCCTCGATGGCGACGAGTCCTACACGCTGTAGGCATCAGAGGGCTACACCGACTTTTTATACTCGCCGTCCGATTGTTCGTCCGCAATGGCTGACATCGAGACCACTACCGTCAACGAGGAGAAGTTTCACGCACTGAGCCGGGCCGGCGATTTCGAGTTGAGCATCGACGCCACTGGGTCCGATGGCCCCACACCGAACGAGGTACTCGTCGCCGACTACGCTTCCTGTTTCAGTTTCGCCTGCCGCGCGGGCGCCCAGCGGGAACTCGACATCGACCTCGGTAAAATCGAAGCCGAGGCCGAAGCCGCCCTCGACGACGATGACGACCTCGAATCCATCGCCTTCCACCTCCACATCGAAGCGGACCTCGACGACGAGCAAGTCGAGAACGTCATCGAGTTGGGCGAGGAAATCTGTCACGTCCACGCGGCACTCCGAGAGGGACTCCGCGCCGATATCGACGTGACTGCCGACGCTTTCTAACGCGGCGTTCTCGGCCCCGTCTCAGAACTGCTTGAGATTCTGGAGGTCGTGTTCGGTTCGGGCGAACTCCGAGAGCCGTCTGCTCGCGTGACAGTTCGGGCAGTGGAACGTCCGGCCGGGGTCGGGCAACTCGCTCGGGGAATCCTGCCAATTCTTACCACACTCGGGACACAACAGTCGGACGTACGTTTCCATACCTCCGGGAACGGCGGGCAGGTATGAAAACCTTTGTCACGAATCAGTCGTCCACGACGACCGCCGGTGCGAGCGTCTCGTTGATTCGGCGGCCGTACTCGCTTGCGTCGATATCGCCGGAGACGTAGGCGCTTGCCCACGCTGCGTCGGCATACCACGTCAGCGTTCGGTCGGCGTAGGCGATGCTGTCGAGTTTCTCGACGTTCCACCCCTCACCGACCCGTTCGGCGAAGGCAACGGCGACGGCGCCGAGGTCGTCGCCGACGCTGTCACTGTCGTACTCCACCGAGACCACGCCCGAATCCAGCGCAAGTGCCTCGAGCGTGACACCGCGGGATTCGACGTCGTCACGGAACGCTGCCCTGTGGTCGACATCGTCGCCGAGACAGCCGGCGAGGGCCGCCGTCGCCGCAGTACCCGAACCGACGATGAACTCCCGTCGTCGCATACGCTACGCTAGGGACGGTTAGTAAAAGCGATTGAAAACGTTTCACGCCGCGAATCGAGCGATGAATCCGAACCGGGGTTAGGCCGTAACCACGTCGCCAGCCTCCAGCAACTCCTTGTATCGGTTTCGGATGGTGACCTCGGAGATATCGGCCACCTCGCTTACGTCGCTTTGTGTGACCTTCTCGTTGCAGAGCAGGGCGGCGGCGTACACCGAGGCGGCAGCCAGACCGACCGGCGACTTCCCCGAGAGGATGCCGTCCTCGCGGGCGGCCTCGATGAGTTCGCGGGCGCGACGTTCGACCTCGTCGGGGAGGTCGAGGTCGCTGACGAACCGCGGGATGTAGCTCTCGGGGTCCGCCGGCTTGACCTCGAGGTTCAACTCGCGGATGATGTAGCGATACGTCCGCGTGAGCTCCATCTTGTCGACGCGGGAGACGCGCTCTACCTCGTCGAGGCTGCGGGGGACGCCGGCCTGTCGGGCGGCGGCGTACAGCGACGCCGTGGCCACGCCCTCGATGGAGCGGCCGGGCAGGAGGTTGTCCTGCAGCGCTCGGCGGTAGATGACGCTGGCCGTCTCGCGGACATTCTCGGGGAGGCCCAGCGCCGACGCCATGCGGTCGATTTCGCCGAGTGCCTGCTTGAGGTTGCGCTCCTTGGAGTCACGCGTGCGGAAGCGCTCGTTCCAGGTGCGAAGTCGCTGCATCTTCTGGCGCTGGCGACTCGACAGGGAGTTGCCGTAGGCGTCTTTGTCCTGCCAACCGATGTTCGTCGACAGGCCCTTGTCGTGCATCATCTTCGTCGTCGGGGCGCCGACACGGGATTTGCTGTCTTTTTCGGCCGAATCGAAGGCGCGCCACTCCGGTCCGCGGTCGATTTCGTCCTCCTCGACGACCAGTCCGCACTCGCTGCAGACGGTCTCGCCGTGTTCGGTGTCGGATTCGAGTCGGGCGCCACACTCCGGACACACTGTCGTGTCTTCGTGCTCGTGTTCGTCGGCTCGCTCGGTCGTCGTCTCGGTACTTCGCTCGTCGGTGTAGGTTCGGATGCTTGTATCGCTCATTGTGGATGGGTTACGCCCGTCTCCGGAGGTGGAAAACCCGAAGAAATCCGGTATCGGACTGTTGCTAACAGTATGTTAGTTCGAAAGGTACTTAAACCTTTCGCAGGTGTGTGGCTCGAATACACCGATATCGGGCAGTACAGGCAGTATTGTGTGTTACCGAATGTCGTGTGTTACACCTTGCCCAACGATTGTTAGTGATAAATGTTGCTACGAACGATGGGCTCCACATGAAATACGCCACGGCGGCCGGTCCGCCGTTTCCGAGTCGGACGCGGTGTCGCGTCCGTCGTCAGTTCAGTCGACGAGCGGCCAGCACCGAGCCGAGGATGGCCAACAGCGCGACGACTGCACCGAAGCCGGCGCCGTCGGCGCTGGAGTCGCCGTCGGTTTCGGTCATGTCGTCCATGCTGTCCGTCTCGCCCATGTCGTCGTCTTCGACCGTCAGCGAGGCGTCGTCGAGGACGATGTCACCGCCTTCCGTGGTGTAGGGACTGTCCTCACCGCCTTCGGTGTCGACGAAGTCGTACTCCTGATTGCCGTTCGTATCGAGGTGCGGCATCGCGACGGCGGTGCCGTCCTCCTCGTACGGCGTCTCCAGGCTGACCTCGATGTCGGAGTGGTCCCCGGATTCGAGGTACTCACTGGTGCCACGGACGCTGTCGAACGTCGCACCGTCTAGGAGCGTCCCGTCGTGAATCGTCACGAAGCCACCCTGCGAGAGGGAGGCGCTGTCGACCGTGACGGAGTTGCCGTCGGTCGTCTGGTCGGAGATGGAGACGCTCGCCTCCGGAACCGCCGTCACCGTCGCGGGAGCCACGTTAGCGCTTCCAGCGACAGTGTACGGGGCGTCGTCCGCGCCCTCACTGGTGACGAAGTCGTAGGCTTCGTTGCCGTTGGTGTCGAGGTGCGGCATCGCAACGAAGGTGTCCTCGCCGCCGGGTACCTCGTCGACGGGGACGCTGACGTTCTCGTGCGTGCCCGGACCGAGGTACTCGCTGGTGCCGCGGACGCTGTCGAAGACAGCGCCGTCGAGTACCGTCGAGTCGTGGAGCGTGACGAAGCCACCGTTGTGCAGCGTGACGCTGTCGACGGTGACGGTGTCGGAAACGTCCTCCTGACCGGTGAACGTCACCTGTGCCTGCACGCTCGCTCGGTAGGTGTCGATAACTGCGCCGCCGTTGGCAGTGTAGGGGCCGTCCTCGGCGCCTTCACTGCTCACGAAGTCGTACTCCTCGTTATCGTTGGTGTCCCGGTGGGCCATCGGGATGGCCGTCTGGGAGGTCTTCATCGGTTCGTCCAAGGTGACCTCCACGTCGGAGTGGAAGCCGGCTTCGAGGTACTCGCTGGTGCCACGGACGCTGTCGAACGTCGCCCCGCCGAGCAGCGAGGGGTCGTGAATCGTCACGAAGCCGCCCTCCGAGAGGTCGACGTGGTGGACTGTCACGGTGTTGCCGCTGGATTCCTGCTGGGAACCGGAGACCAGCGCCGAAACCGTCGCGTTGGCGGTGTCGACGACGGCGTCACCGGAGTCGGTCGTGTACGGACCGTCCTGTTGGCCCTCACTGTCCGGGAAGTCGTACGCTTCGTTGTCGTTGGTGTCCTTGTGAGCCATCGGGACGAGCGTGTCGTCCTCTTCGAGCGGCTCGTCGAGGGTAATGTGAATGTTCTCGTGGGTTCCGGGTTCGAGGTACTCGCTCGTGCCGCGGATGCTGTCGAAGACATCGCCGTCGAGCACCGTCGAGTCGTGAACCGTCACGAACCCGCCGTTCGGCAGGAACGCTTCGTCGACAACGACGAAGTTCCCGCCCGTTGAGGTGTCGTTCATCGAGACGCTGGCCTCGTCCGTCGGCGTCACTGCCGCCGTGTCGACCACAATGTCGAAGTCGGAGTTGGGGTCTTCGAACGGCCCGTCCGCGTCGCCCTCGCTGGTGACGAAGTCGTACTCGCCGTTGTCGTTGGTGTCCTTGTGCGGCATCGGGATGATGGTGTCCTCGTTGTCGAGTTCATCGTCGAGTTCGACACGAACGTCCTCGTGGACGCCCGCGTCGAGAACGCCGCTGACGCCGCGGACGCTGTCGAAGGTGTTGCCGTCCAGAAGCGAACTGTCGTGAATCGCAACGAAGCCGCTCTCGGAGAGTTCGACGCGGTCGACGGAGACCGACGAGCCGCCGGTCGACTGGTCGGACATGGCCACCGTCGCGCTGGTGGTCACGTTGGCGCTATCGATGACGATGTCGCCGTCCTCGTTCGTCGAGGGGCCGTCTTCCTCGCCGCCGCTGGAGACGAACTCGTAGGTTCGGTCGCCGTCGGTGTCGAGGTGCGGCATCGCGATGAGCGTCTCGTCGTCTTCGAGCGGTTCGTCCAGCGTCACGGTGACGTTGCTGTGATTGCCTGCCTCGAGGTAGCCGGACGTGCCACGAACGCTCGTGAGCACCGCCTCGCCGCCGTCGTTAAGGCTGGAGTCGTGAATCGCGACGAACCCACCTTCGGGCAGGTACACGTCGTCGACGACGACCGTGTGGCCGCCGCTCGTCTGGTCTGAAATCGATGCTGAAGCCACGTGGTTTGCCGACACGACGCCCACTCCCGCGGTCGCGACGCTTGCGACCATGAGCAGAGTCATGACGACTGCACCTATGCGTCGATGCATATCACACCGTTCCGGGACGTATAAAAAGGCGTTTGCCGAACTGCCACCCAAATTCGACCCACAGCCGTCCGAATTACGGGGTCCTGGGCCGGTTTTGATGGTGATGTGAGAACTCTCGTCGCGAGCGGGTTAGTAAAAACGTACTGGCCGAACAGCGCGAAACGTTAGATGGTCGGAGCAGGTCGGCAGTGGGTCAGTCCCACGTAACCCACGTGAGAAACGCGAGTCCGCCGAACTCGAAGACGCGGAGGGTTGCGAGTGCGAGTTGGGCGGGGTACGGAACCATGTTGGGGTCGTGAATCCACGCCGAGAGGCCGGCGTGGAAGATGAACAGGTACGCGGCCAGCGCGTTCTCGCCGAGGAGGAACACGCCGAACAGGACGAGTCCGAGGGTGTGTTTCGACCGGAGTTCCCACCAGTTGCCACCCCACACGTACAGCAGGGCACCCAACAGGAGGATGTTCAGGACGGCAAACACCTGTACGATACTGACGAGCACTATGAACCACCTAACTTATCGACGTACATATACTCTTACCCAAATTCCGCCCATACTCAGATTACCTTCCCGATTATCTCCTCGACGGTGTCCCAGTGGACGCGTGCGGACTCCGTCGGGAGATACACTTTCCCGTAGTCGTCGCCGCTGTCGGTGACGACGTTGTTCTCCTCGAGGACATCGAGGTGGTGCCGAACTGTCTTGTAATCCAACTCGAGGTCCTCAGCCAACTGGTTGGCGTTTCGCGGCCGCTCGTCGAGTGCACGCAGAATACGGGCGCGATTGGCGCCGCCGCGCGTGCCCGAGAGTACGTACCAGAGGGCCGCCTCCATTAGCGACACCCACACATCCGAATGACGTAAAATAGGGGGGTATCACTTCGATGTCATACGGTGAAGAGATGTCCCTCGGTGGGGACCTCGAAGACGCCGATTCGGGCGCCGGCGTCCATCCAGCCGTGACCGTAGGAGAAGGAGGCCAAGGCGTTGACCAAATCGTCTTCTTCCCGGAAGTGCCGGCCGTCCTCCAGATACGACCGAGCCATCTCCTCGAACTCCTCGCCGGCCTCGTGTAGGGGCGTCCCCTCTTGGGCGGCGATGTCGGCGGCGTCCAGCGCCGCCGCCAGCAGTTCCTCGTAACGGTTCGTCTTCTCTTCGAGGTCTGCAGCCATACGGTGGCCGTCGCGGCGAAAGAACAAAAACGGCGAGGTCGAGGGCCGAACGTCGGTACTCGCCAGTTACAACTCCTCGCTTGAGCCGAGGGGGCCGCCGAGACGTTCTTCGACCTCCTCTTCGAGTTTGAACCGCTGGACCTTCTGGGTGGCCGACCGCGGCAGTTCGTCGACGAAGAATATCCGTCGTGGGTGGGCGTACGTCGCGACGTGGTCGAGGCTGAATTCGCGGAGTTCCTCCTCGCTTCGGTCGGCGCCCTCCTCAAGGACGACGAATGCGACCGGCGCTTCGCCTTTGATTTCGTGGGGAGCGCCGACGACGGCGGCCTCAGCTACGTCGGGGTGTTCGTAGAGAGCGTCCTCGACTTCCGCCGGGTAGATGTTCTCCCCGCCGGCGATTATCATGTCGTCGGCGCGGTCGACCATCCAGAAGTAGCCGTCCTGGTCGACGCGGGCGATGTCCTCGGTGTAGAAGAAGCCCTCGTCGTCGAAGACGGCGGCGGTCTTCTCGGGGCGGTTGTAGTAGCCCTCGAAGACGGTCGCCGACCGAATCGCGATTTCGCCGGTGACCTGCTCCTCATCGGAGAAGTCGATGGCGTCGTCGGGGTTCGGTTCGAGGTCGTCCGTCGAGATGCGTGTCTCGCGGGTGTCGGGGTCGACCAACTTGATTTCGATGTTCCGCAGCGCCGGGCCGATACAGCCGGCGGATTTCCGGACGCCGCGAGAGGGTTCGACACAGCCGGCCGGGCCTGTCTCGGTCATCCCCCAGCCTTCGGTCATCGGGACGCCCCACGCCTCCTCGATGGTGCGTCGGGTGTCGTCGGCCAGCGGTGCGGCCGCACAGATGACGTCGGTCAGCGACTCCATGTCGTAGGCGTCGGGGTCCTGTCGGTACACCTGCCACATCATGTTGTACAGCGCGGGGACGCCGGCGAAGTTGGTGACGTCGTTGTCCGAGATGGTCTGCAGAATCATGTTCGGGTCCGGCCGCGGAATCATGTGCATCTCCGCGCCGTTGTAGAGGTAGGTTCCCTGAATGGCGTTGAGCGCGTAGATGTGGAACAGCGGCAACACGAGGACGATGCTGTCGTCGGGGTCGATTGGGAGTCCGCCCTTCGCGTAGGATTCGATGGTCGAAAGGAGGTTCTCGTGGGTCAGAAGCACCCCTTTCGGCTTGCCGGTCGTGCCGGAAGTGTAGGGTTGGCAGGCCACGTCGTCGAAATCACGGTCAACGGTGTCGAACTCGTCGTCGGCCTCGGCGACGGCCTGGGAGTAGTTGACGACGCCGTCGTCGCTCACACCGGAGACGTAGACGTTCGAGACGCCAGCGTTACCGGCGAGTTCCGTCGGGCCGGTGATACGCCCGTCTTCGGTGTCCATTCCGCCGGCCAACAGCGGGGAGCCAATCATATGGTCTACGTCCGCGTCCTGGAGGACGAACTCCAGGGTGTTCGGGTCCATCCGGAGGTTCAGCGGAACCGGAATCGCCCCCGCTTTGATGGAACCGAAGTACGACTCGGGGAACTGGTCGGTGTTGGGGATGTAGAGGCCGACGCGGTCGCCCGGTTCGACGCCGTTGTCGACGAGCACGTTCGCGACGCTGTTGGCCGAGGCCTCCAGTTCGTTGAAGGAGGTCTCCTGACCCATGAACGTGACAGCGGTCTTCTCGCCGTACCGGTCGGCAGCCATCGAAGGGAGGTCGCCCATATTCCGCAATGGTGCACCGTTATAGTGTTCCATGGTAGCGTCCGCAACTCCGAAGCACGCCTATTAAAGATACTCCCGGCTAAAATCGGTGGAATCCCGTACCTATCGGGCGTCTTCGGAGTGCCGTGTTCGGACCGCCGTGACGGGCGGGTTACAGCGTTCCCGCGACGTAGCCGACGGCCGCGGTCGCGGCGACGCCCAACACGAGCAGTCCGTAGTTGGCTATCGGGTTCGACGCCCGCGCGATACTGACCGAGAAATCGGTGCCCGACAGCGGCCACAGGAGCGGAACGCCGGCGGGCGTGAGCGCGTCCGCAAGCAGGTGAGAGCCGACGCCGACGATGGCGACGACTGCCCCGAGTCCGGCCGCCAACACGGGGTCGACGCCGACCCGCTGTCCCACGAGGAACCCCGAACCGCCGAGGGTCGCCGTGACGGCACTCAGGAACAGCAGCGTGTGGGTGATGCCGCGGTGTTCCAGAAACGGCACGCGGAGGTCGTAGTCGGGGAGCCGCGAGAGTCCGACCGAGCCGATACAGCCGGCGATGGCGACACCGGGGTCGACCGACAGCAACAGGAACCCGACGGGCGCGTAGACAAGCAGTGCAGCGCCGTAGTGCCCCGTTTTGTACATACCCCCCGTTCGGCGCCGGGAGGGAAGAAGCTGTATATCGGCCGCCCCACGAGAGGGGTATGGCACTCGATGTTTTCGGTCCGTTTCTGATTCCCGCCGGCCTGTTTTTTCTCGGCGTCGTCTTCTACGGCGTCGTCGTGCTGTTGGGACGGCTCCGCGACGATGACGACTACCGCACCGACGAGTAAACCCATCGACATCGGGGAATCAGTTTTACCGACGGGAGACGAGTGACAACTATGGGCGACGATGCGATGGGCCGGTTTCCGGTCCCCGACCACGAGGAGTTACCGGAAGACATCCGCGAGCGAATCGAAGAAGAGACCGAACAGGCCGGTTTCACGCCGAACGTCTTCGAGGGCTTCGCCTACAAGCCGAGTCACTTCCGGGCGTTCTTCGCATATCACGACGCGCTGACCGAGGACACGCCGCTGGAACGCGAAGAGATAGAGATGCTCATCGTCACCGTCTCGGGCGTCAACGACTGTCTGTACTGCGTCGTCGGCCACGGGGCCCTGCTTCGCATCTTTGCCAGCGCGCCGAAACTCGCCGACCAACTGGCGACGAACCACCGCACCGCCGACCTCTCGGAACAGCACCGCGAGATGCTCGACTTCGCGGTGAAACTGACCGAAGAACCAGGACGCGTCGACGACGACGACATCGAAGCGCTCCGGGACGTCGGGTTCTCCCAAGAGGAGATTTGGGACATCGGCAGCGTCGTCTCGGTGTTCAACCTCTCGAACCGGATGGCGACGTTCGCCGACATGCGCCCCAACGACGAATTCTACGGGATGGGTCGCTGACGGCACCGAAGCGCGGGGTTCATACTCCCGGCCCCGTTACGCCGAGGTAGATGCGCGTCGAGACGCTGGGAGACGGCGACCCCGAAGTTGCTATCGTCGGTGGAATACACGGCGACGAGCCGTGCGGCCCGAACGCCGTCGATGACCTCCTCAAAGCCGACCTCGAAATCCAGCGACCGGTGAAACTCATCGTCGCAAACGAAGAGGCGCTCGAAGAGGGCGTCCGCTACCTCGAAGAGGACCTCAACCGCGCCTTCCCCGGCGACCCCGACGCCGACACCCACGAAGGGCGACTGGCACACGAACTACTACGGGAGATTCGCGGCTGTGACATCCTTTCGCTGCACTCGACGCAATCGTACGCCGCCCCCTTCGCACTCGTCGACGAGATGGACGGCTACGCCCGGTCGGTGTGTCCGTACCTCTCCGTCGAGGCCGTCGTCGAAACCGCCGGCTACAGCACCGGCCGGCTCATCGCCTACCCGAACGTCGTCGAACTGGAGTGTGGCATCCAGCGGTCGGCGGCCGCCACCGAGAACGCCAAACGGCTCGCTCGGGAGTTCCTCGTCGCGACGGGCGTCCTTTCCGGTGAGACCGGAAGCGGTCGACACCATCCCCTCCCGGTGTTCAGACTGGAGCGGCAGATTCCGAAACCCGTCGGCGAGCGCTACGAGGTGTTCGTCGAGAACTTCGAGCGCGTCGCGGAGGGCGAGGCAATCGCCGCCGTCGACGGCGAGGAACTGTTCTCCGAGACGCCGTTCTACCCCATTCTCCTGTCGGCCTACGGCTACGAGAACGAGTTCGGCTACGCCGGCGACCTGGTGGGTCGACTCGACGGCGACGAACCCGCGGTTCCGGCCCGAGAGAGCGCCTCGGCCCGCGCCGACGGCCGGAACCGGTAGCTAGTACCACGTCCCGCCGGCGTCGACGGCGATTTCCTGTGCGGTCACCTTCCGAGCGTTCGGCCCCGCGAGGTAGGCCACCTGTTCGGCCACGTCTGATTTCGGAATGTAAAAGTTCGGTAGTGCGAAGTCGTCGGGGCCGATGCTCGCCGGTTCGGCGTTCTCGACGGAGGCGAGTTCGGCCTGTTTTGCGACGACTTCCTCGATGCGGTCGCCCTCGACTGGTCCCGGGAGGACGCTGTTTACCGTCACGTCGTCGCGGCCGAGTTCGTAGGCGAGCGTCCGTGTCAGTCCGATGAGGCCCATCTTCGAGGCGGCGTACGGCGAGCGGTTCGGGTACGGTCGCTTTCCGCCAATGGAGGCGATGTTGACGACGCTTCCCTGCTCGCTGTCGCGGAGATGCGGTGCGGCGTGTTTCACACAACTCAGCGCGCCGGCGACGTTGACCGCCTGTACATCGAGGAACTCCTCGGTGTCGACGCGGTCGAAGGGTTCGACCGGGCCGGCGACGCCGGCATTGTTGACCACGCAATCGAGGCCGCCGAACCGCTCGACGGTCGCCTCGATTGCGGCTTCGACGCTGTCTTCCTCGGTTACGTCGCACTCCACAGCCAGCGCCTGTTCCTCGCCGATGGTCTCGGCGGTTTCGTAGATGCCGTCGCTCCGTGCGGCGACGGCGACGTTCGCGCCGCGGTCGGCGAACGTCTCGGCGATTTCGCGTCCAATTCCCCCGCTTGCACCCGTGACAAAGGCAGTGACGTTCGATAGCACACGGCGGCACGCGGCGCCGTCGAACAAAAACGTTCGGCTACTCCTCGTCGGCGGCGAACTCCACGAGGGTCAACTCGCGGTCGAGCATGCAGTAGTCGTGGGGCGGGTCCCCGACGACTTCGGTAATCTGGTACTCCTCGTCGAACTCCGCGCCGGCGGGTTCACAGAACTCGTGGCTCGGACATTCGGTGTATGGGCAGGGGCCGGCGAGTTCGGCCTTGCTGCCGGCGTAGGCGGCGTTCGTGGGGACGTTCGCCAACACAGGCGCCGGTTCGACTTCGACGGCGGTGACGCCGGTGTCGTGGACGGCACACTCCAACGTCCCCGAATCCCGGACACTGGCCACGCGGTAGCGGCGCCCCTCGGTGAGGTTGAGACACTGCTCGCGGTAGGGACAGCCCTCACAGGCTGTGGATTCGCCGCCGTAGACGAACTCGGTGCCCACCTCCGCGAGCCGTTCGCCGATGAGCGTGACCTTCGACATGTGTCGTCCTTTCCCCGGTGACGTGTTAAGGCCGTCGGCGGCTACGTATCGCGTCCGGTCAACTCGTCGAGTTTCTCGAAGTACCGCTCCCGCGGCACTTGGTACAGGCCCCGGTAGTCGATGTCGCCGTTGGCAAACCGATGGGTCAGTTCGACGGCGCCGTCCAGCGCCGCCGAGCGGGTGTCGTAGGCGTCGGGGTCGCGGTTCACCTCGGGTTCCAGATACAGCGTCACCATCCACGGCGCGTTCGGCGGGAGGTTGCGGTTGCCCTCCGGCCGGCGGTTCCGTCGACCGCGCGTAACGTAGACCGTCGGCAGACACGCTGCGGGGAACTCGCTGCCGTTGAACACGTCGGGGCGGTAGGCGAGGATGACCCGAGCGTCCTCGGCGTTCCACACCTGCCAGCCGTCGCCGAGCGCCGCCTCCTCGAGCATACCGTCACTTCGAACTCGGGCCCTATCAGCCCCTCGGTTTATAAACCGCGTCAGTCGCTCGTCTGACGAAGGGTGAATCGAATCCAAGGATTCCGGTGTCTGTTGCTGGTTTTACGGCGCCGGTTCGACCGTGTCGTGTGTCAACTCCAGACAAGATTTATGTGTTAGCAGCACTCATATATAAGATAGTATCGGTGGCGCCGTCGCCACATGCCGCTCCGACCGTGTCGTTGTGCTCCGAGGCCGCCGGCCGGAATCGGGTCGTGGTATGTGGTGACGTACCGAGCCATCGAGACGACGGCCAGACGGCCAGCCCGGCCCCGCCGGGTGGGATGCGTGAGCGTCCCCGTGATAGAATGAGCGATATGGAAACACTCGAGGAACTCAGCAAGGAGTACAGAAGCTCGATTCCATCGGACCTCCGCGAGACGCGGTCGTTCGACTGGTATCTCGAAGAACTGTACGACAGCCCGAAAATCGCCCGCAACGCCCACCAGCGGGTCGCGGACATGTTCGACTACTACGGCACGTCGTACGACGAGGACGCCGGCGTCGTCGAGTACGAACTCGCCTCCGAGGACCCGCTCGGTAACGGCGAGAACACCTTCTACGGCCGCGTCATTCACGAGGCCATCCACGAGTTCGTCAACAAGGTGAAATCGGGGGCCCGCGGACTCGGGCCGGAGAAACGCATCAAACTGCTGCTCGGCCCCGTCGGCTCCGGGAAGTCCGACTTCGACCGACAGGTCCGACAGTACTACGAGGACTACACCACCCGCGAGGAGGGGCGGCTGTACACCTTCCGGTGGACCGGGCTCTGTGACGTACTCAGAGACCAAGACCCCGCAGACGACGTGGTTCGCTCGCCGATGAATCAGGACCCGGTCGTGTTGCTCCCGCTGGAACAGCGCGAGGGCGTCATCGAGGACGTAAACGACAGACTCGACGCACCCTACACCATCCGCAACGAGCAGGCGCTGGACCCGGCGAGCGAGTTCTACATGGACAAACTGCTGGAGTACTACGACGACGACCTCCAGTCGGTGTTGGAGAACCACATCGAAATCGTCCGTCTCATCGCCGACGAGAACAAACGGCAGGCCATCGAGACGTTCGAACCGAAAGACAAGAAGAACCAGGACGAAACCGAGTTGACCGGGGACGTCAACTACTCGAAAATCGCCGTCTACGGCGAGTCCGACCCCCGTGCCTTCGACTACTCGGGGGCGTTCTGTAACGCCAACCGCGGCATCTTCTCCGGGGAGGAGTTGCTCAAACTCCAGCGGGAGTTCCTCTATGATTTCCTGCACGCCACACAGGAACAGACCATCAAGCCGAAGAACAACCCCCGAATCGACATCGACCAGGTCATCGTCGGTCGGACGAACATGCCCGAGTACCGCGACAAGAAGGGCGACGAGAAGATGGAGGCGTTCAACGACCGGACGAAGCGAATCGACTTCCCCTACGTCCTCCAGTACGAGGAGGAGGCGAAAATCTACCGCAAGATGCTGAAGAACGCCGACGTGCCCGATATGCACGTCGAGCCACACACCTTGGAGATGGCGGGGTTGTTCGGCGTCCTCACCCGCATCGAGGAACCCGACGGCGGCACCGTCTCGGTCGTCCAGAAGGCGAAAGCCTACAACGGCGAAATCGACGAAGCCGAGGACATCGACGTGAAGAAACTGCGGGACGAGGCCGAAAACGTCGCCGACATCGGCGAGGGGATGGACGGCGTCTCGCCGCGGTTCATCGGCGACGAAATCGCCGAGGCGCTGATGGACTCGATGCACAGAAATCGGATGTTCCTCTCGCCGTTGACGACGTTCAACCACTTAGAGGAGAACCTCGAAAACCACGGCTCCATCCCTGCGGAGAACTTCGAGACCTACTACCGCTATCTCGAAGTGGTGCGCGAGGAGTACAAAGAACGCGCCATCGAGGACGTCCGACACGCCCTGGCCTACGACTTAGACGAAATCCAGCGGCAGGGCGAGAAGTACATGGACCACGTGATGGCCTACATCGACGACGACACCGTCGAAGACGAAATCACGGGCCGTGAGCAGGAACCAGACGAGAAGTTCCTGCGGGACGTCGAGGAGAAACTCAACGTCCCCGAGGACCGCAAGGACGACTTCCGACAGGAAGTCTCCAACTGGGTCTCCCGGCGCGCCCGTGAGGGTGACACGTTCAATCCGCAGGACAACGACCGCCTCCGCCGTGCGCTGGAGCGAAAACTCTGGGAGGACAAGAAACACAACATCAACTTCTCGGCGCTGGTCTCCAGCGGCGACTTAGACGACGAGGAGCGCAACGCCTGGGTCGACGCCCTCGAAGAACAGGGGTACAGCACCGAGGGCGCAAAGGAAGTCCTCGAGTTCGCCGGCGCGGAGGTGGCCAAAGCCGAGATGGAAGGCGAGGAATGACCGGACGGGAGTACATCGACCGCGCCGACGACGCCCTCCGGGAGACGTACGAACCGCCGATGTCGCTTTCGGAGTACGTCGAGACGGTCTTCGAGAATCCACGAACGGCGGCCCACGCCTCGAAGTACCTGCTCGAAGCCATCGAGGCCGCCGGTACCCGAACCGTCGTCGAGGAGGGCGAACGCAAAGAGCGGTATCGCTTCTTCGACGACCCGCACAACGACGGCGAACACGCCATCCTCGGCAACACCGAGGTGTTGAACGCCTTCGTCGACGACCTCCGGTCCATCGCGGCCCGTCGAGGCAAAGACGAGAAGATACTGTGGCTCGACGGCCCGACGGCGACCGGCAAGTCCGAACTCAAACGCTGTCTCGTCAACGGACTCCGGGAGTACTCCAAGACCGAAGCCGGCCGGCGCTACACCGTCGAGTGGAACGTCTCCGGGGCCGACAGTTCCCCGGGGATGACCTACGGCGACACGCCCGCGCCCGACGAGGACGACTGGTACCCCTCGCCCGTGCAGGCCCACCCGCTGTCGGTGTTTCCCGAGTCTGTGCGGGAGGAACTGCTCGCCGACCTCAACGACGCCTTGGACGACCACATCCCCGTCCACCTCGACGCCCGCTTGGACCCCTTCAGTCGGGAGGCCTACGACCACCTCGAAGAGCAGTACCGCCGACAGGACACCGAGGACCTGTTCTCGGCGGTGGCTGACGAGAATCACCTCCGGGTGAAGAACTTCGTCGTCGACGTGGGACAGGGCATCGGCGTCCTCCACAGCGAGGACGACGGCACCCCGAAGGAGCGCCTCGTCGGGTCGTGGATGGCCGGCATGCTCCAGCGACTCGACTCACGCGGCCGGAAGAACCCCCAGGCGTTCAGTTACGACGGCGTCCTCTCACAGGGCAACGGCCTGCTGACCATCGTCGAGGACGCCGCCCAACACGCCGACCTGTTGCAGAAACTGCTGAACGTCCCCGACGAGGGAACGGTAAAACTCGACAAGGGAATCGGGATGGACATCGACACCCAGATGATTATCATCTCGAATCCCGACCTCGAGGCGCAGTTGAACCAACACGCCGAACGTGAGGGACAGGACCCACTGAAGGCGCTGAAGCGCCGCCTCGACAAACACGAGTTCAGCTACCTGACGAACCTCTCGCTGGAGGCCGAACTCCTCCAGCGTGAGTTGACGAACGAGACCGACATCTGGGAAGCCGACAGCTACGAGCGACTGGAAGAGCGGATTCGCCAGCCCGTCACGATTTCGGTGCGGAACAGCGCCGGCGAGGTGCGGGAGCGCGAACTCGCACCGCACGCCATCGAGGCCGCGGCGCTGTATGCGGTCGTCTCGCGACTCGACGCCGAGTCGCTGCCGCCCGGCCTCGATTTGGTCGACAAGGCGCTCGTCTACGACCGCGGCTACCTCCAGGACGGCGACGAGCGCCGCTACAAAGAGGAGTTGGACTTCGGCACGCCCGACGACGGCGACGGCGGTATTCCGGTGACGTACACCCGCGACATCGTCGCGGATTTGCTGTACGAGGACACCGAGCGCTTCCACGCCGAGTTGCCGGTCGAGGACGTCATCATGCCGCGTGACGTGTTGAACGCGATGGCGGGGCGCTTCGAGGATGCCCCCGTCTTTTCGAGCAGCGAGCGCACGGAGTACGAGAACCGCCTCGTCCCGGTCAAGAACCACGTCTTCGGCCGGCAGGAACAGGACGTCATCGACGCCATCATGCGCGAAAAGCGCGTCGACGAGGCGACCGTCGAGGAGTACATCGAACACGTCTACGCGTGGGTCGAAGACGAACAGATAGAGAACGACCGCGGAGAACTCGAAGAACCCGACCCGCTGAAGATGAAGGTGTTCGAAATCGAGCACCTCGGCCGGTTCGACGAGGCGGATTACGACGGCGCCGAACCGACCGAGGGCGTCGAGCGGTTCCGCGCCGAGAAGATAATCACGGCGTTGAACCGCCACGCGTGGCGGAACCGCGACGACGAGTTCCGCGTCTCCGACGTGGACCCCCGAGAGATTCCCGTCATCGAGACGGTGCTGGGGAGCCACGACTGGGATGACGTGCGACGCACCCACGAGGACCTCGACCCCAGCCAGTGGGACGACCCGCCGTCGGGCACCGACACGGAGACGGTCAAGGAGGAGACGATTCGGAACCTCCAGGAGATGTTCGGCTACTCGCCGGCCTCCGCGGAGTTGACCAGCAGACACGTCATGGGACAGGTGAGTTACCGATGGGACTGAGGGACGACCTCGACCGCTTCCGTGAGGTCGGCGAGGCCAAGCGACAGGACCTCTCGGAGTTCATCCAGTACGGCGATTTGGGACAGTCCCGCCCCGACGAGGTGAAGATACCAATCAAAATCGTCGACCTCCCGGAGTTCGTCTACGACCCTCGCGAGCAGGGTGGCGTCGGCAAGGGCCAGGGCGGGACGCCCGACGTGGGCGACCCCGTCGGACAGCCCGAACCGCAACCCGGAGACGGCGACGACGATGGCGACGGTGACGAACCAGGCGAGGAGGGCGGTGAACACGAATACTACGAGATGGACCCCGAGGAGTTCGCCCAGGAACTCGACGAGGAACTCGGCTTGGACCTCGAACCGAAGGGCAAGAAGGTCATCGAGGAGAAGGAGGGCGACTTCACGGACATGACCCGAACTGGACCCGCCTCGACGCTGGACTTCGAGCGACTGTTCAAGGAGGGTTTGAAGCGGAAACTCGCGATGGACTTCGACGGCGAGTACGTCACTGAGGCCCTCCGCGTCGACGGTTGGGGGCCGGCGAAGGTCTTCGAGTGGGCCAGAGCCAACCACATCCCCGTCTCGCGGCCGTGGATAGCCGACGCCTACGAGTCGATTCCGGCCGACGAGCGGGACCGCTGGTCGTCCATCGAGGAGATGGAGCAAAACGTCGACGAGGAGTCGACTGCCGCCCGCATCCGACGGGAGGGGGTCAAAGAAATCCCGTTCCGACGCGAGGACGAACGCTACCGCTACCCGGAAATCATCGAGGAACGGGAGAAGAACGTCGTCGTCGTGAACATCCGCGACGTGTCGGGGTCGATGCGCCAATCGAAGCGCGAACTCGTCGAACGGACGTTCACGCCGCTGGACTGGTATCTGACGGGCAAGTACGACAACGCCGAGTTCGTCTACATCGCCCACGACGCCGACGCCTGGGAGGTCGAACGCGAGGAGTTCTTCGGCATCCGGTCGGGCGGCGGGACCCGCATCTCCAGTGCCTACGAACTCGCGGCGGCGGTTCTCGAAGAGCGCTACCCCTGGAGCGAGTGGAACCGCTACGTCTTCGCCGCGGGCGACTCGGAGAACTCCTCGAACGACACCGAACAGAACGTGATTCCGCTGATGGAGGAGATTCCGGCGAACCTCCACGCCTACGTCGAGACCCAACCCTCGGGCAACGCCATCAACGCGACCCATGCCCAAGAGGTCGAGAGCCACTTCGAGGACTCGGACAACGTCGCCGTCGCCTACGTCCAGAGTCCCGACGACGTGGTCGACGCCATCTACACCATCCTCAGCACGGAGGCAAACGAATGAGCACCGACGACCGACTCGAAAAGCAGCGTATCGCCGATGACCTCGAAGAGCCGGCCCGAGAGGCCAACCGCCTCGCGCGGAAACTCGGCTTGGACCCCTTCGACGTGAACTACTGGGTCGTCGACTACGACGAGATGAACGAACTCATCGCCTACGGCGGCTTCCAGTCGCGATACCCACACTGGCGGTGGGGGATGGGTTACGACCGCCAGCGGAAACAGCGGCAGTTCCTCGGCGGGAAGGCCTTCGAAATCGTCAACAACGACGACCCCTCGAACGCCTTCCTCCAGGAGTCCAACGAGATGGCAGACCAGAAGGCCGTCATCACCCACGTTGAGGCCCACGCGGACTTCTTCAAGAACAACGAGTGGTTCCGGCTGTTCGGCACCTCGCCCGACGCCGCGGCGATGCTGGAGCGACACGGCGAAACCGTCGCCGAGTACATGGAGGACCCCGACATCTCCCGGGAGGCCGTCGAGGAGTGGATAGACCACGTCCTCTGTCTGGAGGACAACATCGACCAGCATCGGGCGTTCACGACGGCCGAGGGGTGGACCGAAGACGGCGAGATGCCCGAGGACCTCGCGGAGAACCTCGAGGAACTCGACCTCTCCGAGGAGGTCCGCAAACAGGTGTTCTCCGAGGAGTGGCTCGACGCGATGGCCGACGACGGCGACGGCCCGACGTTCCCCGCCGAACCCGAAAAGGACATCCTCGCGTTCCTGCGTGCCCACGGGAAGGCCTACGACGACGACGCCGAGAAGGCCACCGACTACGAGGAGTGGCAACGGGAGATACTCGAGTTGCTGCGGAAGGAATCGTACTACTTCGCCCCCCAGAAGATGACGAAGGTCATGAACGAAGGATGGGCCTCCTACTGGGAGTCGAAGATGATGGCCGGCGAGCGCTTCGCCGCCGCCGACGAGTTCGTCTCCTACGCCGACCACATGGCACAGGTGTTGGGCTCGCCGGGACTGAATCCCTACAAACTCGGCTTGGAGCTGTGGCAGTACATCGAGAACCGACGGAACCGACGAGAGGTCGTCGAACACCTGCTCCGCGTCGAGGGCGTGACCTGGCGGAACTTCGCCGACACCGTCGACCTCGATGCGATTCTGGAGTCACTGGAACCGGACGAACTCGTCGCCGACCCGGTCGCACACCTCGATTCCCTCGACCCCGAGGACCCACGCATCGACGCCGGCGCGCTCGAAGCGGCGCGAGCGGGTGACATCGACGCCGAGACGTACCCCTGGAAACTGCTCTCCTACGAGGGATTGGCCGAGCGTCACTACTCGCTCGTCCGACCGCAGAGTCGCGGGTTCCTCAAGCGGATTTCTCAGGAGGAACTGGAACGCACCTCGCGATACCTCTTCGACACCGATCGGTACGCCACGGTCGAGGAAGCCGTCGAAGCGGTCGACCGCGCCGCCGGCTGGGACCGGATGCGCGAGGTCCGGGAGAGTCACAACGACGTGACCTTCCTCGACGAGTTCCTCACCGACGAGTTCGTCGACGACAACGACTACTTCACCTACGAGTACACCCACACGACGCGGGATTTCCGTGTGACCTCGACCGACGCCGAGGACGTAAAAAAGAAGCTCATGCTGCAGTTCACGAACTTCGGGAAGCCGACCATCGCGGTCCACGACGGCAACTACCGGAACCGCAACGAACTGCTCCTCGCCCACCACTACAACGGCGTCGGCCTGGAGTTGACCGAGGCCAAACAGACGCTCGAACGCGTCTTCGAGTTGTGGGGCCGGCCCGTCGCGCTGAAGACCATCGTGAAGGAAATCGACGAACACGACATTGAGGTCGCTCGCCGTCGGGACCGCGAACCCGAACCGACCGAACAGGGGAAACTCATCCGCTTCGACGGCGACTCCTTCGAGGAGGAGGAACTGGACGACGAGGAGATAGCCGACATCAGGGCGACCGAAGTGGACTACAACACCAAACCCGACGAGTGGCTCTGAGCGACGCCCGGTCGTCTACAGTCAGGGTTGCTCGGCATCGGTGAGGGTAAACGCCGTCGGGACGCCTTCCCCCGACCCCGGATTCTCGGGTGATACGCGTGGGAGTTCCACGGTGAAGACGCTCCCATTGGAGTCACTCGCCGTGAGTTCGATGCGCCCCCGGTAGTTCTCGACGAGTTTTCCGACGAGATACAGTCCGATGCCGTGGTCCGGTTGACCCGTCTCGGGGCGGGTGAAAAGCGTTTCAGCCGCAGTATCGGGAATACCCGACCCGTTGTCGGCAATCTCGATTCGGACCGTCTCCGAAGTCGTCGTCACGGTGACCGTGACGACCGGTATCTCGCTGTCGTTGTGTTCGACGGCGTTCGACAGCAGATTCCCGAACACACGACGGAGAAGGCGGTCTGCCGGAACGAAGACGTCGTCCGGAATCGAGGCGTCTATTTCAGCAGTGTCGTACGTCCGGTCGGCCTTTTTTACTTCCTCTCGAAGTATCTCCGAGAGGTTCACCGGGTCGAAAGTCGCGGTGCCGTGGGTCGCATCGAGCAAGACCCGAACGTCCTGTATGACTTGGGACATATCCTGGCTCTGTTCCTGTATCGTCTCGCCGTACTCGTGTGAACGGCTCTCGGATGGGTGTTCTTCCTGAAGCAGTGACGCGTAGCCACTGATGACGTTAACTGAGTTCAACACTTCGTGTCGGAGCAGACTGTTGAGGTATTCGAGAAGGTCACGCTGGGCTTCGAGGTGTTCTGCCTGCAGTTCTGCCCGTTCGGCCTCTATCGCGCTGTCGACTGCTCGTGCTTCGCTGATACCGATTGCGACGCCGATGCCGAGTCCGATTGCCACCGCCCACCGGAGCCAACCGACGAGCAACCACGTGGCGTCGACAGTGAAGACAACAATCATCGCGCCGTTGATAACAAGGGACGCCACGAGACCGGCGACGCCCCATATCCCGACGCGACGGTATCTTCGCGGGGATATCGAACTTTTCGTGAGCCAGTAACCGGCATACCCGACGCCGATGACGAATGGAAGCGAGGTGGCCACCCCAACGAGGTACTCACCGGTGAAGATTATCGGGTCCACGCCAGTGAGGGACTCGATGTATCGGAACCGGCCGAGCGCCTCCAAGATGACGACAAACAGGAGGGCCCCGCTGGCCGCAACGAGTGCCTGTGGCACCCGGCTCTCGGACAGCGAAGACTCCTCACCCATTGGGTCCGTTTTTCACGACGGGTGTGGTAAAGTGTATCGGCCGTGACGTGAACTGAACCGATTCGGGGTTACACAGGAGGTAACTTCTTAGGAGCGCGTTCGTTACTCGAACTGTGTCAGAGAGCGCTGGGTCCGCCTCGGCCAACGGGGCGCTGGAAGAGGGGGAAATCCACGACGTTCTGCGGAACGGTCGTCGTCGGCTCGCCATCCGGTCACTCCGGGAGGGCGAGGGGGAGATGGACGTCCGTGAACTCTCCGAGGAGGTCGCGGCTCGCGAGACGGGTGAGGACCCGCCGCCGCGGGACAAACGCCAATCCGTCTACGTCTCGTTGCACCAGACCCATCTCCCGAAACTCGACGACCTCGGCATCGTCGACTACGACAACGACAGCAAGCGCGTGGCGCTACGGGACCGCGTCCGCGAAATCGAGGTGTACATGGAGGTCGTCCCGCAGTACGGCCTATCGTGGGGAGAGTTCTACTTCGGCCTCGGATTGCTCGGCCTGCTGACCACGATTGCGGTTCTCGTCGGCGTCCCGGCCATCTCGGAGGTCGGGATGACCGTGGTTTCCGGCGTCTTCTTCGTCGGATTGATGGCCGCTTCGGCGTATCACGTGTACAGCCAGCAGGACCGCATCATCTTTCAGCGACTCCGAGGATGACGACGTTCACCGTCGACACCGACCGCCGTCTCGAAGTCATCGACATCACGGACCGCGTCGAGGCCGCACTCCCAAACGACGCCGGCGGAACCGCGACGGTGTTCGTCAGGCATACGACCGCCGGCATTGCCGTCAACGAGGCCGAATCGAGACTGCTCGGTGATTTCGAGGCGTTCCTCGCCGACGCCGTCGACGACGACGGCTGGGACCACGACCGACTGGACGGCAACGCCGATGCCCACCTCCGGGCGCTTTTGATTGGCGCCTCCGAGACCCTTCCCGTCAGCGACGGTACGCTGGACCTCGGGACATGGCAGTCGGTGTTGTTCGTCGAGTGCGACGGCCCGCGCTCGCGGACGGTCGACATCCGAGTGTGAGCGGGTTTCCGGCTTCCGCCGACTTTTGCGCCGAGGGGACCAATGGTGGGTATGGACACCGCCGTCGTTTGGTTCCGCGACGACCTCCGTGTGACCGACAACCCGACGCTTTCCGACGCCGTCTCGACCGCCGACCAGGTGGTGCCCGTCTACACGTTCGACCCCCAATGGCGCGGCCAGACGCGATACGGGCCACCGAAGATGGCACCCCATCGCGGTCGCTTTCGTCAGGAAGCGGTCGCCGATTTGCGGGCCTCGATTCGTGACCGCGGCGGCGAGTTAGTTGTCCGAAAGGGGTCGGCGGAGACGGTCGTCCCCGAGTTCGCCGAGGCGGTAGGGGCGGCGGCCGTCTACGCACAGACGAAGCCGGCGACCGAGGAGCGAGCAGTCGAGGAAGCCGTCGGAAAAGCCCTCGCAGAGCGAGACATCGACCTCGAACGACGGTGGACCCACACCTTGCACCATCCCGACTCGTTGCCGACGCCACCGGAGAACATCGACGACACGTTCACGCCATGGCGGCAGTCAATCGAGGAGACCATCGAACCGGACCCCCCGCGGGCGGCCCCCGATTCGGTTGCCGTCCCCGAGAGCGTCGACCCGGGTGCCCTACCGGGACTGGACGACCTCGGAATCGAACACCCGACCGACGACGGCCGAGCAGTGTTGCGGTTCGAGGGCGGCGAGACGGCCGGGAAACGGCGCGTCGAATCGTACCTCTGGGAGGGCGACCACCTCCGGGAGTACAAGGAGACCCGAAACGGCCTGCTGGGGGCGAACTACTCCTCGAAGTTCTCGCCGTGGCTTGCGGCAGGGTGTCTCTCGCCGCGGTGGATTCACCGCGAAGTCCAACGCTACGAGGACGAACGCGTCGAAAACGAGGACACCTACTGGCTCGTCTTCGAGTTGCTGTGGCGAGACTTCTTTCAGTTCCAGTTCCGGAAACACGGCGCCCGGTTCTTCACTCCGGGTGGGATTCGCGGCGTCGACACCGACTGGCGCCACGACCGCTCAGCCTTTCGACAGTGGGCCGACGGCCGGACGGGTGTCCCCTTCGTCGACGCGAACATGCGGGAGTTGAACCGGACCGGCTACATGTCGAACCGTGGCCGACAGAACGTCGCGTCGTTTCTCGTCGACGCCCTCGGCATCGACTGGCGGTGGGGGGCAGCGTACTTCGAGTCACGACTGGTCGACTACGACGTGGCCTCCAACTGGGGAAACTGGGCGTATCAAGCCGGCGTCGGGAACGACTCGCGGGACGACCACTTCGACGTCCTCTCACAGGGGGAGTACTACGATGCCGACGCCACCTACATCGGGACGTGGCTTCCGGAGTTGGCGTCGCTCCCGTCGGAGTACGTACATCGTCCGTGGCGGCTCTCTCCGGAAGAACAGGCCGACTTCGGCGTCGAGTTGGGCATCGATTATCCCCAACCCATGCTCGATATAGAGGCCCGATATCGGGAGTTAGAATGAGAGGCGAGCCGTCCGTGGCGGGGGGTTTCGGTACACTCGAAACGTGGACCAGCCGAAAGGTCTAAACCCGCAAAACCGGTTTAATAGGCTGACAGGCCCCCGCCAGTCGACTATGCGATACTTCGATTTCACGTTGACCCCGGAGGACGGCGCGATTCATCCCGTAGACCGGGCTATCGCGGAGACAGGGGCCATCTCGCGCATCTCGCTCATGCACATCGACGCCCTCGGCGACGGGACGGGCGTGTTGCTTTACCGTCTCAAGGGCAATCCCGAGGTGTTGGTTCCCGATATCGGCGACCATCCGGACGTGATTTCCTACGACCTCCTTGAGGCCGACGACGAGGAGTTCCACCTGTATCTCCACATCGAACCCGGAAACCCCGCCGGGGCGTTGATGATGCTCGCCGAAAAGTACGCGCTGATGATTGACACCCCAATCGACTTCACTCGGCGCGGGGCTCTCCGATTGACCGTCATCGGCGCCCACGACATGGTGAAAGGGGCAATCGAGGAGCTCCCGGACGACATCTCGGTCAACATCGAGCAGGTCGGCTCCTACACGCCGGACCGACAGGACACCCTCTCGGAACTCACCGAGCGACAACTGGAGGTGTTCCGAAAGGCCGTCGAGTTGGGGTACTACGAGATTCCGCGCAAGGCGACCCACGAGGACATCGCCGACCGACTGGAGTGTGCGCCCTCGACGGTCGACGAACACCTCCGGAAGGCCGAGTCGCGGGTGCTGCGGACGCTGGTGGGGTAGTGTATTTTAACTGAACGTGACAAGCGATCTGGAGTAGTCGATTAGCATCCGCGAGCGAACGAAGTGAGCGAGCGGTTCACTGCGCGCCGCAGGCGCGCAGGACCGAGGGCCGACCGGAAGGAGGCCCGACGTGTCTTTTTCATCGACGTTTTTCCCGGCGGGCCTGCGGCCCGCCGTGGAAAAAGGTCGCCTAGAAGAAAACCGTCCCGTGGTGCCGCGGCCGGTCGTCCCGCTGTTTCGTTTTGTAGGTGTCGAGGCGCACTTCGAGTTGTTCCCGAAGGTCGCCGGCGGGAATCAGTTCGTCGACCTGCATCTTGCCGGCCTGCTTTTTGATGTCGATGTACTTGTCGAACTCCTGTTTGGCGGATTCGATGAAGGCGTCCTTGGCGTCCCCGTCCATGTCCTCGATTTGGCCGCCGAACAGTGCGTGGACGGCGGCGTCGGGTCCCATTACCGAGATTTCGGCGGAGGGCAGCGCCAGCGTCGCGTCGGGGCCGAACGAGGGGCCGGCCATCGCGTAGATGCCGGCGCCGTAGGCCTTGCGGGTGATGACACAGAACTTCGGCACCTGGGCGTTGGAGGTGGCGTAGATGAACTTCCGGCCGCGCCGGAGGACGCCCTCCTTTTCGACCTGTGAGCCGATCATGAATCCGGGCGTATCACAGAGGTACACGAGCGGGATGTTGTATGCGTCACACGTCCAGACGAACCCGGCACCCTTGTCGGCGGAATCCGGGAAGATGGCGCCGGAGATGTGGTCGGGTTGGTTGGCGACGATGCCGACGACTTGACCGTCGATGCGTCCGAGTCCGGTGACGAGTTCGGGCGCGAAATCCGGCTTCATCTCGACAAACGAATCCCGGTCGACAACGCGGTCGATGACCTCCATCACGTCGTAGGCCTTGTTCGGCTCTTCGGGGATGATGTCGTCGAGGCTGTAGGGGTTCTTCTTCGGCGGTTTCGGCGTCTCTTCGGGCGGCGACTCCGAGTAGTTCTGCGGGAGGAATCGGAGGATATCCCGAGCCCTCTCGGCGGCGGTCTCCTCGTCGGGGACGACGAGGTCGGCGCTGCCGGAGTGTTCGGCATGGACTTGTGGGCCGCCCAACTGCTGCATGTCGGTTTTCTCGCCGGTCATCGCCTCGACGATGCGCGGCGAGGCGATGGCCATGCCGGCGATGTCCTCGACCATGATGAGGTAATCACAGAAGACCGGCGTGTAGGCGGAACCGGCCACGTCGGGGCCGTAGAGGACGCCGATTTGTGGGATTTCGCCGGACATCCGACACTGGTTGTAGAACATCTTGCCGCCGCGATAGCGGTCCATGTGAGTGTCGCCGGGCTCTCGCTCTTCGGCGTTGAGGCGTGCGCCCGTGGAGTCGACGAGTCGCAGCATCGGGATACCGAGGTCCAGCGCGCGTTCCTGAATCCGGATGACCTTCTCGACGCCCATCTGTCCCAGCGAACCGGCTTTGACGGTGTAGTCGTTGGCGGTGAAGGCCACCTTTCGGCCGTCGATGGTACCGATGCCGGTGATGAGGCCGTCTGCCGGGAGTTCGTCGTCATCGCCGAAGCGGGCGAAGGAACCGTCCTCGTACTCGATTTCGTCGAAAATCATGTCGAGGCGGTCACGGACGAACACCTTGCCGAGGTCATCGATTTTATCGAAGCCGCGTTCGGGACCGCCGGACAGGATGTTCTCGATGTCCTCCCGGATGGCCTCCTCGCGCTCTGTGACGACGGCGCCCTCCTCGCTCCAGTTTTCGCCGGCTTCGGCGAGGGTTCCGTCGTCGCCGACCAACTCGACGCCGCGTCCCAGATGTTCGGAGACTGCCGTTGCGATTGCCTGTGCGATTTCTTCGTCGGTGTCGTTGTCGATTTTGATTTCCATGGTGTCCTCGGAAACTCACCGAATGTTTAGAGTTTCCAGTGTGTGCGTATGCCGTGATATACCAACGCGAGGTAAAAACATTGTGGGTACACGAGTCAATCAGCCGGTAGGTTCCCGCCGGTCGATGGATGGTCCTCTCAAAGGCGGCAGAAATCATAAGTGTGGTAACTGGGTACGGGCACCATGGCACTCGGAGAATCCGAACTCCACGACCTGATTCGAGAGTCGGTCCGCGGCATCGCAGACGACTTCGGCCGGGAGTACTGGCAACAGCACATCGACGACAAGGAGTTCCCCGAGGAGTACTGGCAGGCGCTGGCAGACGACGGCTGGCTCGGAGTCACCATCCCCGAAGAGTACGGCGGCGAGGGACTCGGGATGTTGGAGATGTCCATCATCATCGAGGAGTTGTCCCGGGGCGGCGGACAGGGCGGAATCATCTTCGTTCTCACGCCCGTCTTCGGCGGCATCGGTATCCAGCGGCACGGGAACGAACAGCAGAAGGAGGAGTACCTCCCGAAAATCGCCGACGGGGACATGAAGTTCTGCATGGCGCTGACCGAACCCGAAGCGGGGACGAACACGCTCAACATCTCGACGCACGCAGAGAAGACCGACGGCGAGTTCAGCGTCAACGGACAGAAGACGTTCATCAGCGGCGTCGAGAACGCCGACACGATGTTGCTGGTCGCCCGAACCTCCGAGTTCGACAAATCCAATCCGACTCACGGTGTGACGCTGTTTCTCGTCGACGACCCCGCCGAACGCGATGGCATCTCGCTGTCGGAACTCGACACAACCGTCCCGTGGTTCGAACGGCAGTATCAGGTGCAGTTCGACGACCTCCGTGTGACCGAAGACGACATCCTCGGCACGGAAGACGGTGGCCTCTATCTGCTGTGGGACACCCTCAACACCGAACGTCTCGGCGGCGCGGCGTCGGCACTCGGCGGCGGCCTCCGAGCGGTCGACCTCGCCGTCGAGTACACACAGGACCGGGAGGTGTTCGGCCAACCTATTGGCGCCCACCAGGGCATCCAACACCCCATCGCCGAATCCTACGCGAAACTGATGGCGGCCCGCGAAATCCTCTACAAGGGCGCCAAGAAGTGGGACGACGACGAGGACTGCGGACTCGAGGCCAACGTCGCCAAACTGCTCACCTCCCAGGCCGGCACGGAGGCCGCCGACCGCGCCATCCAGGCCCACGGCGGCAACGGCTTCACCCGGGAGTACGAAGTCTACGACATCTGGCAGAACCTCCGCCTCACCCAGACCGCACCGGTCTCCAACGAGATGGTGTTGAACTTCATCGGCGAACACCAACTCGGGATGCCGCGCAGTTACTGACCGCCTCGGCCCCGTTCCGCTGTGCCGGGCGGACCGCATCTTTATGCAACCGCCGACTGAAGTTTCGAAGTATGCGAAAACAAATCAAACGGGTGCTGGGCCGTGCCCGGTACGCAGCCATCGGCGGTGCAATCGGTGCGGGTATCGGCGGGTTAATCAGCCGGAACGCGGCGAGTACCGGCGGTGCCATCGGCGGACTCATGGGTGCCACGCTGGGCGAGACGAGCGTCTCCGCCCGCTCGGCTATCGACGAGGTCAAACGCCGCGGCGACGACGACTGATTGCTCGGAACTATCGCAGGAAGTCGAACCGGACCTCGTCGGCAGGCACCCGCGGGTCGATTTCCTCGCCGTTTTCGAACTTCACGAAACTGAGATAGTAGGGTTCGCCACACCCTTCACCGTCGGTTTCCTCCGCACCACAGACGATGACAACCCCTTCTCCGTCTTCGAAGTCCTCGTAGGCGTCCTCGTAGGTCCATCCCTCCAGCGGCTCGGCGGTGACGCATTTGTCCTCGAGGTAGGCGTCGCGTTCGAGTTCGGCGACAGCCCCACACCGCGGGCAGTAATACGAGACGTCGACCATACCGCTTGTAGGGGCCGAACCGCCATAGGGCCGTCGGACATCCCCGAAGGCCTATGGGCTCGCCGCACGACGGTACCGGCATGATAGACGAGACTGCAAACGAGATTCGGGAGATGCAAACCCACTCCTCGTCGACCGTCGCAATCAAGGCCGCCGAGGCGTTGCGGGAGCTCCTCGACCGCGAGTACGCGACCGTCGAGGAGTACGTCCGTTCGCTGGACCGCAACAGCAGCGCCCTCCGGCGCGCCCAACCCTCCCACGCGTCGCTGCACAGCACCCAACGCGAAATCGTCGCCCGCGTCGAGGACGGCGACCCCGACACCGTCGAGGAGGCGAAGGACCTCACCGAGTCGGCCATCGAGGCCATCGTCGACGACGTCGAAACGGCGAAACACGAGGCCGCCCAACACGCCGTCGAACTGCTACCAGACGGCGCGACGGTGTTGACTCACGACTACTCCTCGACGGTGCTCGAGGCCATCGAACTCGCGGCCCAGAAGGGACACCACATCGAGGTGTACGTCACCGAAGCACGCCCCCGGTTTCTCGGTCGGAAGACCGCTCGGACGCTGGCGGAGGTCGACCGCGTCGACGTAACGCTCATCGTCGACAGCGCCGCCGGCCACTTCCTCGACGAGTGCGACCGCGTCGTCCTCGGAATGGACTGTATAGTCGACGACACGCTGTACAACCGCGTCGGGACGTTCCCCATCGCCGCGTCTGCGGCGGAGTTGGCCGTTCCCGTCTCGGTGTTCGGCGCGAGCGCGAAGCTCATCGACGAGGGGTTCGCCTTCGAGAACGACTTCCGCTCTCCGAGCGAGGTAATGCGAGAACCGGCGGAGGGCTTCGCCATCGAGAACCCGGCGTACGACGCGACGCCGACGCACCTCCTAGAGAACGTCGTGACGGACGACGGAATTCACAAACCCGAGTAGCGGCCGGACTACATCGAGGGAGTGCCACGACGGACGTGCCGCCGAGGGCTCGAACTGCGGCTGGCTCAAAACCACGTCGCCACACTCCGGACATTCGGTGACGGTACGCTCGCCGTCGACGTCGTGGCGGTGTCGGACCGACCACTCGCCGTCGATTGGCGCCTCGTGGCCGCACGCGGGACAGAACAGGACCGACTTCCTGTCTGCCGGAGCGTCGGCGCATCGTCCTGTGGTGGTCATCGCACCGGTCTAGGCGGTCGGGAGATAAACCCTTTGTGCCTCAAATGCCCCCATTCACCAATAGATGGGTTCAAAAGAAATAGCGTGGTGGAGAGCGGTGTTTACTGGAACGTCCGGCTGATTTCGGGTTCGTCGGGTTCGCTGCCGTGGGTGAACTGTTCTTCGAGTTCCTCGTAGCGCTCACGGACGTCCTCGTCGACGCTGGCGCCGACCTCGTCGAGAGCCTCCTCGAAGTGTTCGCGGGTCACCCGGACGTTTTCGACGCTGGTAGCGGCCTCCTCGCGGGAGACGCTGTTGATGAACTCCCGGGTCGCAGCCATCGAAGCTTCACGACAGACGGCCTCGATGTCGGCGCCGACGTAGCCGTCGGTGTCGGCGGCCAACTCATCGAGGTCCACGTCGTCGGCCAGCGGCTTGTTGCGGGTGTGGACCTCGAAGATGGCCTTCCGTGCATCCTCGTCGGGGACCGGAACGTGGACGTGACGGTCCAGTCGACCGGGGCGCAACAGCGCCGAGTCGATGAGGTCCGGCCGGTTCGTCGTCGCGATGACGACCACGTCTTCGAGCTGTTCGAGGCCGTCCAACTCCGTCAGCAGTTGGGAGACGACCCGCTCGCCGACGCCGGAGTCGCCCATGCGGGCACCGCGTTCACCGGCGATGGAGTCGATTTCGTCGAAGAAGACGACGGTCGGCGCGTTCGACCGCGCCTTCTCGAACACTTCCCGGACGCCCTTCTCGGACTCGCCGACGTACTTGTTGAGCAGTTCCGGACCCTTGATGGAGATGAAGTTCGACTGGGCCTCGTTGGCGATGGCCTTCGCCATCAGGGTCTTACCCGTTCCGGGCGGGCCGTACAGCAGGACGCCCTTTGCGGCCTGCATGTCCATCTGCTCGAACACCTCGGGGTACTCAAGCGGCCACTGGATGGTCTCACGGAGGCGTTCTTTGGTGTCCTCGAGTCCGCCAACGGACTCCCAAGTGGTGTCGGGAACCTCGACGAACACCTCCCGCATCGCACTCGGCGTCACGTCCTTCAGGGCGTCCTTGAAGTCGCCCTCGGTGACCTGCATCGCCTCGAGTATCTCGGCGTCGATTTCGTCGGCTTCGAGGTCGAGTTCGGGACGGATACGCCGTAGGGCGTTCATCGCGGCCTCCTTCGTCAGGCTCTCGATGTCGGCGCCGACGAATCCGTGGGTGCTGTCGGCGTAGCGGTCGAGGTCGATACCGTCGACGAGGGGCATCCCGCGGGTGTGGACCTGCAGGATTTCCTTGCGACCCTCCTTGTCCGGGACCCCGATTTCGATTTCGCGGTCGAAGCGGCCGCCCCGACGAAGCGCGGGGTCGAGGGCGTCGACGCGGTTGGTCGCACCGATGACGATTACGTCGCCGCGCTCGTCGAGACCGTCCATCAGGCTGAGCAGTTGGGCGACGACGCGGCGCTCGACGTCGCCGCTGGTCTCGCCGCGCTTCGGCGCGATGGAGTCGAGTTCGTCGATGAAGACGATGGCGGGGGCGTTCTCGGAGGCCTCCTCGAACACCTCACGGAGTTGCTCCTCGCTTTCCCCGTAGTACTTCGACATGATTTCGGGGCCGGAGATGTTCGTGAAGTGGGCGTCTATCTCGTTGGCGACGGCCTTCGCCATCAGGGTCTTGCCCGTCCCTGGCGGACCGTGCAGCAACACGCCTTTCGGCGGTTCGATGCCGAGCTGTTGGAACAACTCGGGGTGCCGCATCGGGAGCTCTATCATCTCCCGGACCTGCTCGAGTTCGTTATCGAGACCGCCGATGTCCTCGTATCGCACCGATGGAGTCCCGTCGCCCCCTGCGGCCGTGCTATCGCCGGTGTCGGCGATTTGTTCAGCGGGCTTTTCGCTCACCTGAATGTCCGTCGAATCGGTGACGACGACCGTCCCGTCGGGGTCGGTGTCGGCGATTTTCAGCGGAATGCGCTGTCCGCTCTGTGAGGACAGCGGCCCGAGGCCGAGCGAGAAGGGAACGTTTTGTCCCTTCGTGACGGCCTGTCCGCTGAGTTTGTCGCGGATGTGCGGACCGATGTTCCCGCGGATGCGGAGGTTCTGCGGTAGCGCGACCGTCACCTGCTTTGCCGGGTTGACGTCGGCGGCCTCGACCGTCACGCGGTCGTCGATGCCGACGTTGGCCTCCTGTCGGAGGCGACCGTCGATGCGGATGACGCCCTGACCTTCGTCCTCGGGGTAGCCGGGCCACACCCGGGCGACGGCGCGGCCGTCACCCTCGATGAGGATGTAGTCGCCGTTCTCGAGGCCGAGTTCGGCCATCGCCGCGCGGTCTATCGCCGCCAGTCCGCGACCGGCGTCTTTCTGTTTGAGGGGTTTGACCGTCAGTTTCATCGGTTATCGCTCCACCTCGATAGTAACGATTCCGTTGTTCATAATAGCACGGGATGCCCCCTCGGGGACCTCGTACTCGTACTGCTCATCGTCGACGACCACGATGGCCGTCCCGTCGACGACATCAACACCCCCTTCGACGGGGCCAAAGTCCGCGACGAGGACCGCGCCGTCGTCGTACTCGTAGTGACGAACGATGCCGTCCGCGTCGCCGCGAATCGACTGCGTGTATTCAGTCATACTAACTCAGAGTTAGTTAGCATAGTATTTAAATCTTTCTCTAAAAATGGCAGTACGGGGTCGTGTAGCGCAGCAACAGTGGAATTGCGGTTCACACTTATCGAAGCGAGGTCTGAACCGAAAAACTGACGACGAGCGGTCGTCGCGTTTATCGGGTAACGCCGTGAGGACGGACCTATGGAAACCGTCACTCACGACGGGCGGACGACAGCCTACCGCGAGACCGGCTTCGGCGACGGGCCGACGGTCTGTTACGTACACGGCGCCGGCGGCGACCACGGCGTCTGGGTCGAACAGTACGGCGACCGCGAGGGACCGCCGGCCGTCGCCGTCGACCTCTCGGGTCACGGCGACAGCGACGACGTGACGACCGAACCCGGGATGGAGACGATAGCGGCCTACGCCGACGATGTGGCGGCCGTCTGTGAGGCAACCGACGCGTCGGTCATCTGCGGTAACTCGATGGGCGGCGCCGTCGCGCTGTGGGTCGCCCTCGAAGGTGATCTAGACCTCGACGCGCTCGTTCTCTCGGACACCGGCGCGAAACTCGGCGTCGACCCCGGCTTTCTCGAATCGCTCGCCCGGAACTTCGAGGCCGCAGTTGCGTCGCTACACGTCCCCGACACCCTGTTTCACGACCCTGACGACGAACTCGTCGAAGTCTCGAAGGCCGGGCTCCTCGAATCAGGACAGGCGGTCACCGTCCGGGACTTCGAGAGCTGTGACACCTTCGACGTTCGCGACCGCCTCGACGAAATCGACGTGCCAACGCTGGCGCTGTGTGGCGAACACGACCCGCTGACTCCACCGTCGTTCCACGAGTACCTCGAAGCCGAGCTTTCGAGCTGCGAGTACGTCGAGATAGCCGACGCCGCGCACATGCCGATGCTGGAGAAACCCGAGGTGTTCAACGAGTCGGTCCGGTCGTTCCTACTCTAACGGCTCTGCGGCACCGTTTTCGACGAGCGCCTCGGCGGTCCCCTCTGGGAGCGTGACCACGTCCTCCGAACCGAGGTCGTAATCGCGGTTGTCCGTCCCGACCATCTCGCCAACGTCGGCCGTAATCCGGACCGTCGTCCGCGGGATACCGGGGATGTCGCTGTGACCGGCGTCTGTCGAAGATTGTGAGTCATCCGTCTCTGCAGCGTCCTTCGGTGGTCGGTCACCCTCGGGCTCGGATGGGTGGGACTCCGAGGAGGTCTCCGGCGGTTTGGGGTCGGGTTGGACCTCGGTCGGTCCCGAGGGCTCCGAGACCAGCGGGTCCTCAGAGGGTGATTCGGGGTCGGTCGCCGGTTCGCTTTCGGCGCCAGCCGCCGGCGGCGTCTCGGCGGCTTCCGCCGGGGCGTCACTCGGACCGCTCCCCATCAAATCCGCCGCGCTGACACCGTCGGTGTCGGGGGCGGTTGAGGTGTCCTGAGGCGGTTTCTCACCTCTGTCGGGAGAAGAGGCCGTTTCCGTGTCGGTCTGAGCGGGGTTCGTCGGCGCCATCTCGGAGGCCCCCTCGTCTATCGAACACGACACCGAGGGTGCGTCGCCGTCCAGCACCGACAGGACAGCCTCGCGGTTGTTCTCGATGCGGGCGACGAGGTCGTCGAACAGCGCCTCCTCCTCGTCGGTGAGGCCGTCGTCGTCGACCGGCATGCCGGCGGCGGCGATGGAGGCCTTCTTGACGACCTTGCCGACACGGCGCTCGTAGATGGCCTCGACGGTCCCCTCTGCGGTTTCGATGTCGTCGGAGAGTCGCCGGACCTCCGGTGAGGAGAACGGGTCGTCCACCTGTTCGACCTTCCGCGCGCGCTCCTCGGTGAGTTCGTGGATGTACTCACCGACCTCCCGATAAAACGACGAGCGCAGGTGCTGGAGGTCGCTGGATTGCCGCTCGCGGGCCTGCACTGATTGAAGTTCGTCGAGATTCATTCTGCGGCTTTGGTGGCGTGGCCACGAGCCATCGCGAACACGCCGACGTACTCTGGCATCGAATGCACTCCCTCGGAGAGCCTAAAGCTTTCCCCCCCGAGTCGCACCGTCGTCTCCTCGCGGACGTACACCGAGATGTCGTTTCCGACGAAGGTCTCCGGGACGGCGTCGACGAGCGGGTCGAAGGAATCGAGTTCGTCCCGCGGGATGTGTTGGACTTCGAGGCCGCTCCCACCGTGGAGGCTGCCAGGCAGTCGGATGAGTCGGTTGATGTCCGTCGTCACCGGTTCGTCAATTGGTGCGGTCTGTTCTTCGAGCACTCGAGTCAACAGCGTCTCGGCAATCGTCTTGAGCGCGTTGTGAACGTCGATGTTCCCCGCCTCGATGGCGTCGCGCTGTTTCCGAATCGCTCCGAGCATCGTGGTGGCTTTCCCCTCTCCGATGCGGTCGAAGGCCGTGAGCCGCTCCATCGCCTCGTCGTCGCTCAGACCGTCGAGTTCCTCGACGAACGCGTTCAGTTCGGTCTGGAGCCGCCGGCCCCACCCGCCGTCGTTCTGAAGCGTCCGTTTGTCCGCCGGTGTCTTCCGGCCGGAACTGCCGGAGACCTTCTCCGTCTCGATGAGCGCCTCGATGTCGACGCCCTCCCCAAGGACGTAATCGACGATTTCCCGGCGGGCACTGCGACTCAACTCCAAGACGCCGGAATCGCGGACGTGGACGTGATAGCCGCGGCCGCCGGAGAAGACGACTGTCAGGTCATCGAAGTCGAAGTCGTGCTCCAGCAAATCGAGCAGTCTGAGCAGCGCCTCCTTGCATTCGGCGAGCATCTCGGCGTAACTGTCGGCCTCGGGGTCGACGCCCGGAAGGTGGTCGGCGTCGAGGTCGAAGACGAGGTCCGACCCGCGCCATCCCTTCTTCCCCATGCTGGATGCGCCGGGGTCGTCGTAGCGGCCCGCCGAGAAGTAGACGTGACGCGGGCGCTCGCCCGCAAGGAAGTCGCCCAAATCGCCGCCGCCGACCAAATCCAGGTGTGAGTGATGTCGAACCATCGTGGTCCCGCCCGAACTCCACGTGATGTACCCCCACTCCCGTTCGTTGGCCGCCGGGGGCGGGGAGATGTCGCTCCGACGGTAGTGGTCGCCGAAGCGACCCTGCAGGTACTCACGAGTGCGACCGTCCATGGACTCGGCTTCGAGAGAGGTGCGAAAAAGCGTTGCCCTCTCAACCGCCACGGACGAACTTGGATATCTTCGAGGCGAGGCCGCCCTCTCCGAGTCGCAGGTAGTAGGCGTCGCCGTGGTCCTCGTAGTAGTTGTCGACCCGGCGTTGAATCTCGAAGCCGAGTCGTTCGTAGAAGTCCAACGCGGCGTCGTTGGACGCGCGGGCGTGACACGTCACGGAGTTGTGGTCCTCTGCGACCGCGGCGACGAGGCGGCGGCCGAAACCCTTGCGTCGGTACTCGGGGTCGACGGCGAGAAAGAGGATGTACCCGTCGCGCCGGGTGGCGGCGAACCCGAGCAGTTCCTCGCTGTCGTAGCCGGGGTCGACGAGCGCGTACACCCGCGAGCGCTTGTAGGCATCGGTGAAAAAGCCCCGCCGCTGTTTGAGGACGCCCTCCGTTCGACGGATGCGCTCTTTCAGTTCCCACGCCTCCTCGACGAACGCGTCGTCACCCGTCCCGAACACCCGAATATCGACGGTGACACTCACTAACATGACATAGGAACGGGTTGAATATAACTCCACCGCCACCGTTCGACCCTTCCGGGTTCGAGCGGAGGCGCTCCATGCCACAAGGCTTTCAACGTGTCAACGAGTTCGATTTCCCAATGCCTTCCGCGCCGGCCGACATCGAGGCCGCCGAAGAGCTCATTTCCGAGCGTCCGGACGCAAAAGACGTCCTTCGGCAGTCGTTCATCAAGGGACTGGCCATCCTCCTGCCGCTTCTCGTCACGCTGTTCGTGCTCTCGTTCATGTTGGGATTCGTCTTCCAACAGCTCAACCCGGTGATCACCGCCGTCATTCAGGTGACGCCGTTTCAGAGCGAAATCGTCGTCGCGGCATCGACTGTCGTCTTCTTTCTGTTGCTCGTCGTCGGCGTTGGCTCCGTCGCGGAGTACGGTACCGAAAACGACCGACTCAGCGCCCAGTTCAACGAGTTCATGGCCTCGATTCCCGGACTCGGCTCGGTCTACACCAGTTTCAGCGAGATGAGCGAACTCCTCCTCGATTCCGACACCGACAGTTTCCAGGACGTGAAACTGGTAGAGTATCCCGGCAAGGATTCCTACGTCGTCGCGTTCAAAACGGCCGAAACCCCCGAAGTCATCGCGGAGGACACCGGCAACGAGGAGATGATTACACTGTTCATGCCGATGGCGCCGAACCCTGTCATGGGCGGGTTCGTCATCCACGTCTCCACCGACCGCGTCGTCGACGTTGACCTCACCGTCGAGCAGGGCATCCGCTCTATCGTCACCAGCGGCGTCGCCTTCGGCGAGGACGGCGACGCCCCGAGCGGTCTCAGCGAACAGCAGTTACGCAAACTCAACGCCGCCGACATCGAAGGTGACTCACCGCTTGTCGACGACGGCGACACCGACTCCGGAGACGACCGATGAGCTACGAACTCCGCGAACACACCGCCGACGTGGCCGTCGAAGCCACCGGCGCGGACATCGACGAGGTGTTCGTCGGCGCTGCAGACGGGCTTTCCGCCGCCCACTGTGAGTCCATACCGGACGGCGTTGGCGAACGCTTCCCGGTGGTCGCCCACGCCGAGTCGAAGGACGCCCTCCTCTTCGAGTACCTCGACGAACTCATCTACCAGCGCGACGTTCGCTCGGTGCTCCCGGCCGACCACGAGGCCCAGGTCCACTGGAACGGCGAGTGGGTACTGGAGGGCTCCGCCCGCGGCGTCCCCTTCGACGCAATCGATGCCCGAGAAATCAAGGCCGTCACCTACTCCGAGATGAAACTCGAGGAAACCGAAGACGGTTGGCAGGCCTACGTCGTCTTCGACGTGTGACGCTGAGGGAACCGACAGAACGCACCGTGGTGACTACTCACAGAACCCACCGCAAAGAGCAGGATTTATACAACGGCGTCTCCCAGAGTCGGGTACGCGCTCGCTTGGTGTAGCCCGGCCAATCATATCGGCCTTTCGGCCTCGGGAAGGGTGTTCCCCTTCCGAGGGAGGACAGCCGATGACAGGGGTTCAAATCCCCTAGCGAGCATCCTGCGGTCGGTTCTACCGTCCACCGAACAACCGTACCAGCGGGTGTCGACTCCCGTAGGTCGTCACCGACCACTCGCGGTTTTCCAGTTCTTTTCGGATGGCCTCTCGGTGTGAGTCCCCACAGAGAACCGCCACGCGGTCGTAGGCCTGCCGGTCTGCGACAGCCGTGATTCGCTCGGCCATGTGGGAGGCTCGGCCACCACCGGCGACCGCGACGAGAACCACCGAAAACGTGGCGTAGAGGTACGGGACCGAAAGAGCGAAGACGACGAGGACGACGCGGTTGACGCCTAGGAGAATCGAGACGGCGAGCGCGGCGACGAGCCAACTTCCGAGGAGGTACTTCCCCCAGCGGGGGACCATCTCGTAGACGGTCGCAGTGTCGGCATCGATGCGGTCGTGGTAGTCGACGCCCGCCGCCTCGACGGCCGCTCGTAACGACGTTCGTCCGGCGACACGGGCCCGCGCTCGCGCGACGACCCCTTGTAGCCACATTAGCGTCACGTACCCCATGAGGAAGGCGGCATAGCCGATGGTCAACTTCCGAACGACGAGCGTCGGTGAGCGCCCCTCGACCAACACCGCGTCGTACTCCTCGAGGCCGCGCTCCAAGAGAGCCTGCTTGTCGCTTTCGGCGGCGTGGACTTCCCCTTGAACGGTCGCTTCCCGCTGTGACACGGCCGTCCCTACGGACTCCGACGGCTAAAAACTCGCGGCGCTACGCGGCGATGACGGTCTCACCGGCGCGGACCCGCTGTCCTTTCGAGACGCGAATGTCCTCGATGTCGTACGCCGACGACAGCAACACGTCTGCTCGCGACCCGAACGAGATGTGACCGACCTTCTGGCCGCGTTCGAGGCGCTCGCCGTCCTCAACGTAAGGATGGATGCGCCGGGCGACGGCACCGGCGATGAGCGACAGTTCGTACTCCGCACAGACGATGTCGACGCGCTCGTTGCGGTCGGACTCTTTGGTGAACGCCGGCAGATGTTTGCCGGGAGTGTGCGTGACCGACTCGACGGTCCCGGGTGCGGGCGCGCGATTGACGTGGACGTCGGTGACGTTCATGAACACGGCGACGCGGACGCGATCGCCTTCCTCACGGACGACGGAGACGCGTCCGTCGGCGGGCGCAACGATACCCGACGGCGGCGGCGACCGCTCGGGGTCTCGGTGGAACCACAGTGCGCCGAGACCGGCGAGCAGACAGACGACACCGACGGGAAAGGCGAGTATCAAAAGCGGGACGGCGAGCGCGAGTGGAACGGCAGCGTAGCGCCACCCGCCGGGCGCGGTGTCGGGAAGCGAGGGAAACACAGGTGAAACGAGCGCGTGAGGGGCCTTGGCCGTTTTGCAACTCGCTTTCGGAGTCGTGCTATCACGTATTACCACGTATTTATCCCCTCAGCGCGCCATAATACAGGTCGAACAGAGGTGAAATTCAACATGCGAGTGACACCGTTCGACGAAATGGACCGCCTGCTGGGAGGAATGCGACGCTCGATGATGGGCGAAGGCGGTTGGTACGACTTCGGCCGGGACATCAACGTGCGCCAGGACACCGATTCCGAGGGGTACGTCCTCCACGCGGACCTGCCGGGGTTCGAGAAGGAAGAAATCGACCTCCGATACGACGACGAGCGACTCACAATCCGCGCCGTCCACGAGATGAGCGACGACTACGAAACGAGTAGCCGCCGCGTCCACGAGACGGTCCGCATCCCCGGTGACCTCACCGTCGATGGCATTGAGGCCCGCTACCACAACGGCGTCCTCGAAGTTCACCTGCCCACCGAATCCGACACCGAATCCGAAGGCGGCCACCGAATCGACATCGACTGACCCCTCTGGCATCCGATACGATACGCCAGAACTGCGATTCCGTTTCTTTCCGTTTCATCGCCGCATTCGGCGACATATCCGCTCGACGAGGGCGTGAATTTGTTCGCTAGTAGACACTCGAGGCGAAGCGCCCCCATTAATATGGATGGCTCATTACCCAACAATCACCTAAGATGTCTAGCAACACTCCCGTTTGGATGCAGGCGGAGGCGGAGTACGAAGACGAGGTGATAGGTGACACCACCCTCCCTCGGATGTTCGAGGAGGCCGCGGCGCGTCACGCCAGTCGCGACGCACAGTGGTACAAAGGCGGCGTCTACGACCGTTCGCTGACGCCGGACGTGGTTCCGGCCGCCCCGACCGGCCAGTACGCGGCGCTCACCTACGCAGAGATGCAGAACATCGTCCACAACCTCACCGCCGGGTTCCGCGAACTCGGCGTCGAGGGCGGTACCCGCGTCGGCATCTTCGCCAACACCCGCATGGAGTGGGCCCAATCCGACTTCGCGCTGTTGGCTGCCGGTGGCGTCGTCACCACGGTGTACACCGAATCCGCGCCCCCACAGGTGCAGTACCTCCTCGACGACCCCGGCGCCGAGGGCGTCGTCGTCGAGAACGCCGAGTTGCTCGAACGCGTCCTCGAAGTCGAAGACGACCTCAATCTCTCCTTTATCGCTGTCATCGACGAGTTCGACGGCTACGACGACCGCGACGACATCCTCTCTCTGGCGGAGGTGTACGAACTCGGCGTCGAACACTTCGACGGCGACGCCTACGAGGAGTGGCTGGGCGAACGCGACCTCGATGACCTCGCCAGCCTCATCTACACCTCGGGGACGACCGGCAAACCGAAGGGCGTCCAGTTGACCCACGGCAACTTCCGAGCGAACGTCAACGGCATCCGAAAGCGAGTCGGACCGCGGCCCGACAAGGACCCCGACATCCCAGTCTTCGACGAGAACGACCGGATGCTTTCGTTCCTGCCGCTCGCACACGTCTTCGAACGCGTCGCCGGACACTTCCTGCAGTTCGGCTCCGGCTCGACCGTCGCCTACGCCGAATCCACCGACACCGTCGCCGACGACATCAAGTTGGTCGGGCCGACGGGCGCCTCCTCGGTCCCCCGCGTCTACGAGCGCATCTACGACAACATCCGCGAAGAGGCCCCGGATGCCGTCTTCGGCCGCGCCGTCTCCGTCGCCCGCGAGTGGGCAACGACCGAAAATCCCGGCGTCGTCCTGCGGATGAAACACGCCCTCTTCGACAAACTGGTCTACTCAAACGTCCGCGAACAGATGGGCGGCAACATCGAGGCGTTCATCAGCGGCGGTGGCAGCCTCTCGAAGCGACTCTCACAGCTGTTCCAGGGGATGGGCCTGCCCATCTACGAGGGGTACGGTCTGACCGAGACCTCGCCGGTCGTCTCCGTGAATCCGCCGGAAGATTCCCGTGCCGGTACGCTTGGCCCGCCGCTTTCCAACGTCGACGTGCGACTCGACGAATCCGTCGTCGGCGACGACCGGCGTGCGGAAGTCGACGGCGACATCGGCGAACTCCACGTGAAAGGGCCGAACGTCACGCAGGGCTACTGGAACCGCCCCGGGTCGACCGAGGAGGCGTTCACCGAGGATGGCTGGTTCCGAACCGGCGACATCATCGAACAGAGCGACGATGGCTACCTCATCTACCACGACCGACTCAAGCAACTCATCGTGTTGGACACGGGCAAGAACATCGCGCCTCAACCCATCGAAGACGAGTTCGCCACCTCCGACCGCATCGACCAGGCGATGGTCATCGGTGACAACCAGAAGTTCATCGCGGCGCTGTTCGTGCCGAACTTCGAGGCCGTCCGCCGCTGGGCGGAAAACGAGGGTATCGACCTCCCCGACGACGAGACGGCCATCTGTGCCGACGACCGCGTCCACGAGTTCATCGAAAAGGAGGTCGAAGCCGTCAACAAAAAGCTCTCGAAATCGGAGAAAATCAAGGAGTTCCGGCTGGTCTCCGTCGAGTGGACCGCCGACAACGATCTGCTGACGCCGTCGATGAAAATCAAGCGCCGGAACGTCCTCGACGAGTTCGACGAGCAGGTCCGGGACATCTACGGCGAATACTACGACGAGTAGAACAGCACCACTCCTCTGACCGACAGTTTTTATATCGTCGTCGCGGGATACGTAGACAGGATGGCACACAACCACGCCGATTCGCGTTCCCGCGCCGCTGTCCCGCTTGCAACGTCGGCGTGTCGGTGTTGCTGTTGAGCCTCTTTTCCGGCCGTCGCTCCCAGTGACGGCCGCTTCGCTCTCGCCCCGCCTGCTTCCCACCCGACACGACTCAGATATGGTACTCGACCGACTCAGAGAGGACGTTCGCACCGCACTCGCAAAGGACCCCGCCGCCACCAGCGCCATCTCCGTCGCGCTGTTGTATCCCGGCCTACACGCCGTCTGGGGCTACCGAATCGCCCACTGGCTGTGGGGCCGCGACAACACCTTCGCCGCACGTGCGCTCTCGCAGTTCGTCCGACTGCTCACCGGCGTCGAAATCCACCCCGCTGCCGACATCGGTCGGCGGCTGTTCATCGACCACGGAGCGGCCGTCGTCGTCGGTGAAACTGCCGACATCGGCGACGACGTGTTGATGTATCACGGCGTCACATTGGGCGGCGACTCGATGCGCCGCGAGAAGCGCCACCCGACGCTGGAAGACGGCGTCACCCTCGGCGCCAACGCTACGCTGCTCGGTGCTATCACCGTCGGCGAGAACGCCTCCGTCGGCGCCGGTAGCGTCGTCGTCGACGACGTGCCTCCCGAAACCACCGTCGCGGGGTCGCCCGCGAAACCGGTCTCCGGAACCGGGTCCGACCGGGTCACCGAGGACTGTTCGCCCGAGTGAGTTTTATTCTCGCCGTGCCGAGGACCGCCCGTGCAGTCGCCACACGAGTACCTCCGCGACGACGCCTACGTCGGACCGCTCATCGAGGAACACGGCGTCCTCGAACTCGACACCGCCGACGACATGTTTGAGCGATTGGTCGTCTCCATCCTCCGCCAGCAGGTGTCGATGGCCTCGGCCGCAGCGACCCGAAATCGACTGTTCGAGTCGGTCGAAGTGACGCCGGAGGGAATCCTCGCTGCCGGCCCCGAGACGCTTCGGGACGCCGGCCTCTCCCGACAGAAGACCCGGTACGTCCGCAACGTCGCCGAGGCGTTCCGCGAGGAGTACAGTAAAGCCCACTTCGAAGCACTCGACGACGACGAGGTCGTTTCCGAACTCACGTCCATCACGGGCGTCGGCGAGTGGACCGCGAACATGCAGTTGCTGTTCTCGCTCGGCCGGCCCGACGTGTTCCCAGTCGGCGACCTCGGCGTTCGGAAGGGAATGCGGACGCTCTACGGCGACGAGGAGATGACTCGCGAAGGGATGGTCGCGGAAGCCGAGCGCTGGGCGCCGTATCGGAGCTACGCGACACTGTATCTGTGGCGTATCGAAGAGGACACCGCGGAGTCGGTGGCGGAGGTAATCGGGAAGTAACGGTTACTCCTCGTACCGCTTGGTGACGCTTGCGTAACCGAAAAGCGGGACGAGGGCAACGAAGAACGCTGCCACGCGCCAGTCGAACGGGACTGTCGGGAGCCCGAACAGCGAGAGCGGAACCAGTGGAACGAACAGCAAGAGTGCATTCGAAACACGGGACAGCGAAACGCCGAACTCGACGGCGTTCTTGAAGTAGTATCCGAAGATGGAGATGGCTGGGATGAAAACGACGAGTCCGCTACTGGACACGCCAATCGCGGACCCGACGACGTAGACGCCCGCACAACTCACCGAGAGTGCGGCCATCGTCACGACGCCGTCCCGAGTCGGGTACCGCCGTGGGGTTTCGAGCGACCGTCGAACTCCGACTCCCAGCGTCGCGAGCAAAACCGGGCCGGCGACCGCCAGCAGCGACTCACCGACCCACTGGTCGATGCCGAACGCGTACCAACGATCGTACACCATCGAGAGGACGAACAGAAGCGTCGCCGGAACCAACACGAACGGTGGCCGGCCGACCGGTGGGAGGTTTCGGTCGGTCAGCGACACCGCCTCGGCGTATCGGAGCGCCGCCGGCATCCGCCGTAGTTGTCGATACCAGTACCACGAGTAATAGCCGGTAAGAAGCGGAAGCGAGACGAAGAAGACGGTCGTCGCGACGGCGTCGGCGAGGAACCGTGGAAGCACGGTAGGCGAGACGCCACCCGACAGCGCGTTCACGCCGACTGCGACGACGACCGTCCACTCGTGGACGGCGTTGTTCGCGAACTGCCCGTATCCGCCGTAGCCGACGACGAGCGGGAGCGAACCAAAGATGAGACCGAACAGACAGGTGGTGTATCCCGCGATGCCGCGGCCGTGTCTGATGCTCGCCGAGAGGCTATCGTAGGCACGCGTCTCGACCGACCGGCCGTTACGGAGGCGACGGCGGAGCGATGTCGGCAAAACGGAGTCGAACCGCGCCGAGACGATGCCGACCACCAAGAGGAGTTCGAGCGCCGGAAAGAAGGTTCCCAGAACACCTCCGAGTATGCCCGCCAGATACGCCGGCGCACCGACTATCAAGACTCCCGCGAGGAGTTCGACGCGTTCGTGGGCCTCGTCGAGCCACGGTGGAAGGGCGTCATCGTCGGGTGATTCAGCGGATTCGGCGACGAGGGTTCGAGCGAAGAGGTCCGACACCGACGCGATTCCGACATCCCGACGGTCCCAGTCCCAGAAGACGACCACCGACAGGACGGCAGCGGCGACGACGCCGAGCGCCGGCGGCCAGTTCAACGGCGGCGTCACATTCGAAAGCGCGTAATAAATCGGTATCGCGGTAATCGCGCCTATCGTACCGACCGACAGGCGAAACACGACCGTCTCCCGGGCGGAACCCATCGAATCCGGGTAGAGTTCCGGAACGAGCGTCGTGAACACTGCGAAGAAAAATGCGGCGTTCAGCAGAAACGCCAGCACCGGCCCGAACGACCCCGTGTTCACCACCGCAGAGAAGACGACAGGAACCAGTTCCTCGACGGCGGCGACGCCCGTCTCCGGGAGCACGCTCCGAACCCCGGCCAGCGTGAGGGCGCTGCCCGCACTGACGCGTCTTGCGATTGTGCCGCTCCAGCGAAACCGACCCCCCATCAGGCGGGGCATCGACCCCGTCTAGATTAATACCTTCGCTTGACGCCAGACGGGCCGTGTCGCTGTGAACCAAACGGCTTTGTCGCGTCCGGTTCCCTCGGAGGTATGGTCGACGGGAGCCTCGTCATCGCGGTGTTGGCACTGTTCACTGGAATTCTCGCGGGGGCAACGTTCGCCCTCGTCGGTGTCCCGATTCCCGCGCCACCGAACGTCGCGGGCATCCTCGGCATCGTCGGCATCTATCTGGGCTTCAAATTCGTCGAGTACGTCGGCTGGGGCTACGACCTGCTGGGAGCGTTGGGGCTGTAGCGTCGAAGGAAGTGACGAAAAACCGAACTCAGTACGAGCGGACCTTCGGCTCGTACTCCTTGTTCTCGCCTTCGAGGATGACCGGCTTGTAGTAGAGGTCCGGCGAGCCGCCGTTCCAAGAAATCATCGTGTGCTTCAGCCACTCGTCGTCCTTTCGCTCCTGGTGTTCCTGCCGCCAGTGGGCGCCGCGGAACTCCTCGCGGGCGAGCGCACCGAGGGTGATGGTCTCGGCGATGTCGATGAGGTTGCGCGTCTCGATGGTGTGGATGAGGTCGGTGTTGAACGTCCGCGAGGGGTCGGCGACGGCGACGTCCTGATACCGCTCGCGGCACTCTCGAATGACCTCCAGTGCCTTCTTGAGGCCATCCTCGTTGCGGAAGACGTTGACGTTCTCGGTCATCGCCTTCTGAAGGTCCTCGCGGATTTCTGCGTGGTTGGTGCCGTCGCGTTCCAGCAGTTCCTCGATGCGTTGGCGTTCGCGCTCGACGGCGTTCTCGACGACGGCCTTCGGGTCGGCGATGGCGCCACCGTCGGCGGCGACGTCGTCGTCGACACCGATTTCGCCCGGCGTGACCGGCGTTTCCAGCGACGTTTCGTCCTCGCTCTTCGCGGAGGGGCCGGTCGGCACCTGTGCGACCTCCATGTCCTTGCCGGCGGCGTGGTGGCCGGCGCGGGCACCCAGAACGATGAGTTCCGGGAGGGCGTTGCCGCCGAGACGGTTCGAACCGTGGACCGACGCACACGCACACTCGCCGGCGGCATAGAGGCCGTCGATGCACGTCTGGCCGTTCTCGTTGGTCTCGATGCCGCCCATGTGGTAGTGCTGGCCGGGCTTGACCGGCATGGGCTCCTCGACGGGGTTGACGCCCTCGAAGTCCTCCGCAAGGTGGATGATGTTCTCGAGGCGGTCGTAGATGCGCTCGTCGCCGAGATGTCGCATGTCGAGGTGGACGTACTCGTCGTTGATGCCGCGGCCGTTGTTGACTTCGGTCAACTCGGCGCGGGCGACCACGTCGCGGGAGGCGAGTTCGCCGGCGTTGCTCGCGTAGCCGTACTCGAACATGAACCGCTCGCCCTCGTCGTTGTAGAGGATACCACCTTCGCCACGGACCCCCTCGGAGATGAGGACGCCCGTCGACGGTAGCGTCGTCGGGTGGAACTGGACGAACTCCATGTCCTCAACGGGGACGCCGGCGCGGTAGGCCATCGCGGGGCCGTCGCCGGTGTTGGCGACGGCGTTCGTCGTGTGGTCGAACACCTGCCCGTCGCCACCGGTGGCGAGAACGACGCCCTGAGTGGCTCGGAAGCCGGTGACCTCGCCGGATTTGATGTCGTAGGCGACGACGCCGTGGCACTCGCGGTCCTCGGGGTCGTCGTGGTCGGTGACGGCGAGTTCGGAGACGTAAAACTCGTCGTACACCTGGATGCCTCGTTTGACCACCTGCTCGTACATCGTGTGCAGGAGGTGGTGGCCGGTTTCGGCACCGGCGTAGGTCGTCCGCGGGAACGACAACCCGCCGAACGGTCGCTGGGAGACGCGGCCGTCGTCCTCTCGGGAGAACGGCATTCCCCAGTGTTCGAGTTGGATGACCTCCTCGGGGGCGTCCTGTGCCAGCGTCTCGATGGCTGGGGCGTCGCCGAGGTAGTCCGACCCCTTCATCGTGTCGTAGGCGTGCAGTTCCCAGTCGTCGCCGTCGCGCAGGGCGGCGTTGATGCCACCCTCCGCGGCGCCCGTGTGGGAGCGAACCGGATGGAGCTTCGTGACCATGGCCACGTCGGCGCCCTCTTCGTGGGCCGCGATGGCCGCACGGAGTCCGGCGCCGCCGGCCCCGACCACGATAACGTCGTGTTCGTGTAATGTCATAGTGTGTAGTTAGGATTCGGTGGACTTCAGCCTGCGGTTACCAGAACTTCAGGTTGCTCTTGACGGCTTCCCGTTTCAGTTCCTGGATGTGTTCGGTCAGCGGGATGTCCTTCGGACACACCTCGGTACAGGAGAACTGCGTCTGACACCGCCAGACACCGTGTTCCTGCTCGATGATGTTGAGTCGGTGTTCCTTCATCGCCTCGCCCTCGCGTTTGTCCATCGCAAAGCGGTATGCCTTGTTGATGGCCGCGGGACCGAGGTACTCGTTGTCCCCGGCGGCGATGTTACAGGAGGACATACACGCGCTACACCAGATACAGCGCGTGGACATCTTCACCTTCTCGCGGTTCTCGCGGGTCTGTTTCTGTTCTTCGCCAGACGGCAGTTCGTCGGTCTGGAAGTACGGCTCGACGGACTCCATCTGGTCGTAGAAGTGCTCCATGTCGACGACGAGGTCCTTGACGACCTCGGCGTGTGGGAGCGGTTCGATGCGGACGGGCCACTCCAACTCGGACATCTGGGTCTTACAGCCGAGGCGCTGGCGTCCGTTGACGAACAGCGCGTCGGAGCCACAGATGGCCTGCCGACAGGAGTGACGGAACGTAAGACTGGAGTCGAAGTGGTCCCGTGCGAAGATGAGCGCGTCCAGCACCGTCATCCCCTTCTTGAACGGCACGCGGAACGTGTCGAATCGCGGGTCCTTCTTGCCCTCGACTTCGGGGTCGTACCGGAACACCTTCAGCTTCACCGTCTCCTCGGCGTCCTTCAGGTTCGCCTCGGCACGCTCGCGCATGTCGGCGCGGTCGTGTTTCTCGGTGAGTCGCCGCTCCTGGTGAGTGGACTCCTCTTTTTCCTGCGGTTCGGTCTCGGTTTCTTGTTCGGTTACTTGCGTGCTCATATCAGATGAGGTTCGTCATGGCGATTGCGACGCGGATGCCCTGCACGACGAGCATGACACCTGCGACGGCGAGCAGCCACTTGACGGCCGTCTTCGGGGTCCCCTCGAGGCCCTGATTGACGAGGGCGTTGTACACGCCGTTGACGCCGTGGAACGCCCCGGCGGCGAGGAACGACACCATCGTGATGAAGTAGCCGACCTGACTCATCCGGGCTGTCGTTCCGGCGATGGTCACTTCCGCTGCGTGGTTGACGAAGTGCAGCAGCATGAAGTGATACGCCAGTACGACGACGAGGAACGCCGCGGTAAGCCGCTGGAGCAGCCACCGCGTTCCCTTCGGTTCGAACGAGGAGTAGTAGTCAGCCATCTCAGAATGCCCCCACGAGGAACGTCGGAATGCTCGCGACCGTGATGGCCGCGGAAACTATCAGTGCGGCGTAGAACGCCTTGTCCTGCGATTCCAGGCCGACACCCAAATCGACAAACAGCAGGCGGACGCCGTTGAGGATGTGGAACACGGCGACCGCGAGCAGGCCGACCTCGAGGATTCGGACCACCAGCAGACTCTCCAGCCCCTGGAGCGTCGTGGTGTAGGTGGCTCCATCCACCGTGGCGGTGCTCAACACGGCGATGTGCGTAAACAGGTAGCCGATGAGCACCCAGCCAGTGAACTTGTGGAAAATCCAAGCCCACATGCCGGCGGAGAACTCCTGCCACCGCCCGAAGTCCTCTATCAGACCTCGGTCGTACGATTGACTCATGCACGGTAGGGTCGGGTCCGCGGTGGTATAGTAGTTACCTTCTGCGAACGTCTACCACCGTACTGAACCGGCAACTCGTCGACACCATTCAGGCTCGGTCGGCAAGCTTTCGTCCGCGAATCGCCCGAAGGGTCACCCCGTCGAGTTTGACCAGGTGACACAGGGGATTGCCGGGGTACACCAACGGGTTCTCCAGAACGCCGACGAGCAGGCCGGTAAACGGCGCCTCGATGACCGCTGAGTCGGTCTTGAACGGGTTCGTGATGGTACAGACTCGGTCGCCTTCCTCGACGAGCGACCCTCGGTCGTGGTGCATCTCGACGAGTCCGCCAGCGTCGGCCCGGAGCCACGTCTTCTCGTCGGAGCCGTCGATGACCGTCCGCCATCCGGGCCACTTCACCGTCTCGGTGTTCCGCATTCCGAACTCCGCCATCACCGACAGAACACCCTCCAGCGCCTCGTCGATGAGCGGGCGCTGGAATCGGTGGGCCTCGCCCAACTCGACGGTGATGGTTGGCGTTCCCGCGTCAGCGGCCTCCCGACGGAGCGTTCCTTCCGGGCCTTGCGTCGAGATGATGACGTTCGAGGCGAAGGCGTTTGCGAGGCGTGCGACGGCGTCGTTGTCCATATCCGCGCGGGCATGAAGCATGTTCGTCCGCCCACGCGTCGAGGTGTGGAAGTCCAACCCGAAATCGCAGGGTTCGATGAAGTTCCGGAAGATGCGTGCGGCGATGCGTTTCGCGCTCGTCGAGGCGTCGTCGCCCGGGAACGACCGGTTGAGGTCGCGGTCGTAAATCGGGAGATACCGCTGTTGGGCGATAAACGCCGGGACGTTGAGGACGGGCAGACAGACGAGGGTGCCGTGGAGGTCGGAATGGTCCCACTCGTGGGCGACCTCCCGGACGATTTCGATGCCGTTGAGTTCGTCGCCGTGGGCGGCCGCCGAGAGGAACAGGGTCGGCCCTTCGGATTCGCCGTTGACGATGGTGACGGGGACGCGGACCGGGTCGCCGAGGTACGTTTCGCTGACGGTGTAGCGGACGTTGGCCGTCTCACCGGGCGCGACCGACCCACCGTCGTACGTGAACGGGTCCGACATACGGGTCACAGGACGTAGGGATACAAAAAGGAACACACATCGTTGCCTCATCGACCGTCAGTATTTTGCCGAGACCTACCGGAGTGTGAGTATGTCTTCTGACCTCACTGTTGGCGTTCTCAGCCTTCACAGTTCGAAGGAGTCGAAAGCGATTCTCAATGCGGTCGAACAGCTCGGATACGACACCGAGTGGCTCCGCGAGCAGAACACCGCCGTCGAAATCGAAAACGGCGAAGTGACGCTGGAGCCGGAGGTGGACATCGTCGTCAATCGGCTCCTGCTGTCGAAGGAAGAACAGCCCGCGGAGGCGCTCGGACTGGCGACGATGCTCGACCGGATGCGGCCGATGTTGAACACGCCGACATCGACGATGACGGCAATCCACAAGTTCGCGACGGGGACGGCGTTGGCCGAAGCCGGTATCCAGGTTCCCGACGCGCTGTTGGCGCTGTCGGGTGACACACTCAACGACCGCCGCGAAAAGTTCGGCGACGAAGTCGTCTACAAAACCGCCATCGGCACCCACGGCGGCGGGACGTGGAAACTCGACACCGACGACCCCGTCAACCCGATGGTGGGGTCCCGGCAGGCATTCCTGCAGGAACTCATCGAACACGACGAGAAACGACACCACGACCTCCGCATCTACACCGTCGGCGGTCGCGTCGTTGGGGCGATGAACCGCTACGCCCCGGAGGGTGAGTGGCGGACGAACGTGGCGTTGGGCGGGGCCGTCGAGGACGCGACCGACGACCTTCCCGAGGAAGTCGTCACCATCGCCGAACGAGCCACGGACGTGGTGGGACTCGACTACGCCGGCGTCGACATCGTACAGGGCGAGGACGGCTACTACGTCCTCGAGGTCAATCCCACTGCCGGGTTCAAGGGACTGTTCGAGGCGACCGGTCGTTCGCCGGCCCCTCACATCGCCCGCCTCGCAATCGAGCGCGCCGGCGGCGAGGTCGACGAAGAGCGGGTGTACGAACTATCGGCGAACCTCGACGACTCCCGACCGGCGTGTATGCCGCGAAAGAAATCCCCCGAACCGGCGAAGACGGTCGTCATCGGCTACATCGAGGAGGTCGTTGCGATGGGAACCAGCGGTTCGAAGACGGTGCTCGCCAAATCCGACACCGGGGCGACGCGAACGAGCATCGACGCGCGTCTGGCCGCCGATATCGGGACCGGACCAATCAAAGACATCGTGAAAATCAAATCGGGCAGCGTCAAGAGCGGCCGCTCGCGTCCGGTCGTCGACCTCGTGGTCGGTATCGGCGGGACTCAACACACCGTCACGGCGAGCATCGAGGACCGCAGTCACATGGATTACCCGCTGTTGCTCGGTCGGGACATCCTCCAGCACTACCAAGTCGACGTGATGCGTCGTGCGGACGACGATGAACCGGAATCGCTCGACGAGGACCTCCTAGAGGAGTAAGCCGCGCGGCAACCGTCCGGTTTTTCCCCGTCGCCGTCGACCCACTCGCCATGCAAACCGTCATTCTCGCTGCGGGCGAGGGGACCAGAATGCGTCCGCTGACCGAGACGGTACCGAAACCGATGTTACCGGTGGCTGACCGGCCGCTGTGTGCCCACACCGCCGACGCGGCGGTTCAGGCGGGTGCCGAAGAACTGGTTTTCGTCGTTGGCTACGAAGCCGACGCCGTCCGGGAGTACTTCGGCGACGAATACCGCGGCGTCGACGTTTCCTTCGCCGTCCAAGAGAAACAGCGCGGAACCGCCGACGCAGTCCGGGCGGCGCGGGAACACCTCGACGGCGCCTTTGCGGTGCTGAACGGCGACAATCTCTACGACCCCGCGAGCGTGGCGGCGCTGTTCGAGGTCGCCCCCGCCGTCGCCGCCATCGAGGTCGAGGACCCACGCAACTACGGCGTCCTCTCTGTCGACGGCGACCGAGTGACCGACATCGTGGAAAAGCCCGAAGAGCCGCGGACGAACCTCGCCAACGCCGGCGCCTACGCGTTTCCAGAGGCGGCACTCTCACACCTCGACGTACCTCAGAGCGACCGCGGCGAGTACGAGATAACCGACGTTGTGGCACGAGTCATCGACGACGCCGATGTGACGGCGGTGACGCTGTCGCGGTGGCTCGATGTGGGCCGACCCTGGGAGTTGCTCGAAGCCAACGAGTGGAAACTCGGCGAACTCGACCGACGCGTCGAGGGCGACGTACGCGGCGATGCCGAACTCCGCGGAGAGGTGGTCGTCGAGGCGGGGGCGACGATAGAGCCCGGTGTCGTCATCGAGGGGCCCGCACTCGTCCGGTCGGGGGCCGAGGTGGGGCCGAACGCCTACATACGCGGGGCGACGCTGGTCGGTGAGGGGTGTCACGTCGGCCACGGCGTCGAGTTGAAGAACTCGGTCGTGATGGCCGACTCGAACGTGCCGCATCTCTCCTACGTCGGCGACAGTCTGCTCGCGCCGGGCGTGAACTTCGGCGCCGGAACGCAGGTCGCCAACCTCAGACACGACGGTGAGGACGTAAAACAGACCGTGAAGGGTGACCGCGTCTCGACCGGTCGCCGGAAGTACGGCGTCGTCGCCGGCCCGAACGTGAAGACGGCCATCAACACCAGCCTCGCACCCGGCGTCGTGCTGTCGGCGAACGCCCGAACCGACCCCGGGGAGTCGGTCACTCGGGACCGGTGAGGCGCCGAGACTGCCTCGGCGCCCGAATCGTTGCCGGACTAATCGGGTTTTAAGTTCACTGCCGCGAACGTGCGGGGTATGACGCTCGAAAAGCCCGACCTCTCGGGACAGACCGCCTTCATCACGGGAACGACCCGCGGAATCGGCAAGTCCATCGCGCTCGCATTGGCCGAACAGGGCTGTAACATCGTCTCGACGGGCAAGACAAGCGAGAACGACGACTACGGCGAGGAGAAGGACCTCGAAGGAACCATCGAACAGACCGCCCGGGAGTGCCGCGAGAAGGGCGTCGAGGCTCACCCCATTCAGTTGAACGTCCGCGAGGAGGAGGCCGTCGAGGCCGCCGCAGAGGAGGCCATCGAGGAGTTCGGCGAGGTCAACATCGTCATCAACAACGCCAGTGCAATCCAAATCGCGAACGTCGAGGACCTGCCGGCGAACCGCTTCGATTTGATGACCGATGTGAACGTCCGCGGGACGTATCTCACCTCGCGTGCCTTCCTCGACCACCTCAAGGAGGTCGACAACGCGTGGCTGTTGACGAACGCGCCGCCGGTCACGGTCGACCGCGCACCGGGAGAAGCACCGTATGCGTGGTCGAAGATGGGAATGTCGTTCCTCACGCTGTCGCTATCGACGGAGCTCAGCGGACACGACGTGGGCTGTAACTCCTTTTGGCCCGTCACCGCCATCGACACTCGGGCGACCCGATACTTCGGGATGGGCACCGAAGACGACTGGCGGACGCCCGAAATCGTCTCCGACACCGTTCTGGAGATACTCAGCCGCGACCCCGCCTCGTATACGGGTAACGCCGTCTACGACGAGGACCTGCTCCGGGAGGTCGGCGTCGAGGACTTCTCGAAGTACAACCTCACCGAGGGTGACCCGTCCCCGATGTCGGCCCAGATGTTCGACCCGAGCTACGAGCGCCCGGAGTGACGAAAACCCGTGGCACCGCCTGCGTGAACATAATCGTTCATATGGGTGCCAACTAACGGTACGACAAGATGGTCGACCCGACTTCGGACCTCGGTGAGGATGTCACCGAGGACGATGCGCCGAGATGTGAGGTGTGCGACGAGCCAATAGTGAGCGAACCAACCCACCGCGTCATCACGTGGGTCGAGGACGACCGCGTCCACACCGCTCATTTCTGTGACGACGACTGTCGGGAAGCGTGGTCCTCCTGAGTCGAGGACGTGCTGACTGCTCCGTATTTCTGTAGGCCGTAGGCTTATGGCCATCCGCTCGGAGTACAAAACATGGCCGAGCAAGACACGAACGTCGAGGAGTTAATGACTTCACCCGTCGAGACGGTTTCGCCCGATGCGATTATCGCCGAGGCGGCCCGCATCCTCGACGAGAAGGGAATCGGTTCGCTCATCGTCGGCGAGGGCCGACTCGAAGGCATCGTCACCGAGATGGACATCGTCGCCGCCGTCGGGCAGGAACGGGACCCGTCGACGCCCGTCTCGGAACTCATGTCCGACCCCGTCGTCACCGCCCGCCCAACGGAAACGCTGAAAATCGCCGCCGAACGGATGGGACACAACGGCGTCAAGAAGCTTCCTGTCGTCGAGAACGGCAAGGCCATCGGCATCATCACCACGACCGACCTCGCGCTGTACCTCCCGAACTACCAGGTGAAGATGGCCAAACAGGCCGAAACCGACCTGGTCGACGGCGAGTGGGAGTAGCACTAACACTGTAAACCTAGTGCGGAGTTTTATCATACATCGGTCACACAGTACGGTATGGACTTCGAACTCTCCGAGGAGCAGCGACAGATTCGCGAGGAGGTCCGCCGCTTTGCCGACAACGAGATTCGACCCGTCGCAAAGGAGTACGACCGCGAGGAGAAGGCGCCGTTCGACCTCATCGAGAAAGGCGCCGAGATGGGACTGTGTGGCGCACAGATTCCCATCGAGTACGGCGGCGCCGGCTACGAGATGCTCGACGTGGCGCTCATCGTCGAAGAGTTGTACGCCGCAGACCCCGGCATCGGTGGCAGCATCCTCGGCACCGCCTTCGGAAGCGAGGCCATCATCGCCTTCGGCACCGAAGACCAGAAAGAGCGGTGGCTGCCGGACCTCGCCTCCGGTGACGCCATCTGTGGGTCGGCCATCTCCGAGCCTGACACGGGGTCTGACGTGTCGTCGGTGTCGACGCGTGCGGAGAAGGACGGCGACGAGTGGGTTATCAACGGCAACAAGATGTGGATTACCAACGGCAGCGTTGGTGACTTCTTCGTCGTGTTGTGTAAGACCGACCCCGACGCCGACGGCCGCTACAACGGCTTCTCCCAGATTATCGTCGAATCCGACCGCGACGGCTTCGAAGCCGACAAAATCACGGGCAAGATGGGCATCCGCGCCTCTGATACCGCCGAACTCATCCTCGATAACGTGCGTGTCCCCGAGGAAAACCTCGTCGGGACCCGCGGCGCTGGCTTCCTCCAGCAGATGCAGTTCTTCGACGAGACGCGGACGCAGGTGGCCGCACAGGGCGTCGGCATCGCAAAGGGCGCCGCCGAACGAGCACTCGAATACGCCCAAGAGCGCGAACAGTTCGGCCGTCCCATCGGTGACTTCCAGGCCATCCAGCACAAACTCGCCGACATGCACACCGAGGCCGAAGCCGCACGACAGTTGACCTACAAGTCCGCGTGGTCCGTCGACCACAAGGACGAACAACTCACCACGCTGGCGTCGATGGCCAAGGAGTTCGCCTCCCGCACCGCCGTCAAGAACGCAAACGAGTGCGTCCAGATTCACGGTGGGTCGGGGTACGTCGACGACTTCGACGCCGAACGGTTCTACCGCGACGCCAAAATCACCCAAATCTACGAGGGAACCACCGAAATCCAAAAGAACATCATCGCCCGCGAACTGCAGGAGTAATCCGGGACAGGAGATACGGTTTTATCTCGGGCGATGTCTGAACTCGCGGTCGGCACAGGCGCGTATCTCACAGAACGTATTAACTAAGTGGGTGAATTTCCCTTCGTTGAGGGATCGTGGACCTCCACGGCTGCTACGCTTACCTCTCGTGTCCGACGAATCTTACTTCAATCTCGTTTTCTTTGATGTGGACATTATGCTCTGGACCAATCCCTTTATCCTCACTCGGTTCCGCGTCCCACGCGCTCTGTGGTACGTCGAAGGTCTTCTGAAGGTTCACGTCATCTCCACGTACCTCAAGTTTGTTGATGTACGTTGCGGGGCTCGAAATAGCAACCGCCATATATTTGTCAATTGAAATCGTTCCCTCGCCCTCGAATATCAGCGTTCGTTCATTCCCCTCTCTATTGACTGTTAGCGATATCTCAACCGGATTCTCATAATCGTTATATATCTCCACCCCATGCAAATTGTCGGAAGTTTTTGACTTCTCACCGAAAACGACCTCGGTAAAGGGCTCTTGGCCGGGGTACGAGCGAGCGAATTCGCTTGTACGTTTTTCAACTGACGTTTCACCCGTCGTCGTCAACGTAAACGCTGATTCCGGCTCTGTTCCGCCTATCGAAGCACAGCCAGCAAGTGGGACAGTTAGTGCAAGACCACCGAGTCGGAGTGCCTGACGGCGCCTCATACGTCACGATTTGTGCAGGATAGCAAAAATCCGTAGGAAAGTCAAAAAACTGTTTTAGTGATTAGCTTACCAGCGATTAGACCGGACGAAATCGATATCTCAGTACACGTCCTCGATTTCGTCCTCGTAGTGACTGTGTTCCTCGGCGGGGAACGACCCGCTTTCGACGGCCTCGGCGTACGAGGAAATCGCCGTCTGCATCTCGCCGCGTACGTCGCCGAAAGCCTTCGAGAACGGTGCCGTCCGCTCGGAAAGGCCGATGACTTCGTCGACGACCAGCACCTGCCCGTCACAGTGCGGACCGGCACCGATGCCGATGGTCGGAATCGAGATGGCGTCGGTGACCGCTTCCGCGAGGTTCGCTGGGACGTGTTCCAAGACCAGCGAGAACGCGCCCGCCGCCTCGTGTTCGCGGGCCAAATCGAGAATCCGTCGGGCCGACTCCTCGTCCGTCCCCTGTCGGAACAGTCCCGTCTCGTTTTCGCGTTGCGGCGTCAATCCGAGATGTGCCTGTACCGGGATACCGAGGCGGGTGAGTCGGCGGGTCAAATCGACCGTGTGCGGACCGGATTCCAGTTTGACGGCGTCGGCGTCGGCCTCTTTGAGCATCCGGCCGCAGTTCTCGATGGCGTCGGCTTCGTCAGCGCCGTAGGAGAGAAACGGCATATCCGCGATAACGAGCGCATCGTCGGTCGCGCGGGCGACAGCCGCGGTGTGGCTGGCTATCTCGTCGACGGTGACCGGCAACGTCGAGTCATAGCCCAGTTGGGTGTTGCCGACGGAGTCTCCGACGAGCGTCATGTCGATGCCCGCTTCGTCGACCAGTCGGGCGGTGGGGGCGTCGTAGGCCGTCAGCATCGTGATGGGTTCCTCGCCGGCCTTCGCGCGGATATCCTTCGCTCGCATACCTCCGAATCCATCGCGGTGGCGGTTAAACGCTACCATCGAACGAGGCCGGAACCGTAACGGCTTACCCGCCGAGACACCGATTCGGTTCTATGCCGACCCAGGTGGAGACGACGGACCCCGAGGGCGTCGACTACGGCTGGGTGATGCAGGTGACCTTCGTGCTCACCATCGTCGTTGGCGCGCCGGTCGTCGCTGCGCTGTCGGTGTTCGTCGGGTTGGACACGTGGACTCAGCGGGCGAATTTCGCGATTCGTGTCGGTGCCGTCGTGTGGCTCTGTATCGGGATTCCCGTCTTCCTCTACGCCCGAAGCCACTCGGAGACGTAACTGAACGAACAGCCGGCCCGCTGTGCGGTTCGCTCGTCACGAACCGTATCGCCGACGAACAGCGTCGATTCGGGGGTGCCGTCGAGTCGACGAACCGTCTCCAACAGCGGTTCCGGGTCGGGTTTCTCGGTGCCGACCGTGTCGCGGCCGACGACAGCGCCGACGCCGTCGATTCCGTGTTCCTCGATAGCGATGTGGCAGGCGTCTTCGCAGTTGAGCGAGCAGACGCCGACCGGTTGCTCCGGGACGGCATCGGCCGCCGGTAGTCGCTCGGAAGCACGGGCACCGTCCCGTTCGTACCCTGCGATGACCGCTTCGACTGCCGGCCTGTGCCCTGTCTCGTTTGCCGTTTCCAACATCCCCCAGAGGCTCTCGGGCGGGACCACGCCGCGCTCTCGGAGCGTCTCAGCCACGTCGCTGGCGACAGCCTCCCAGTCGACGGTGAGGCGGACCAGGGTTCCGTCGAGGTCGAAGACGACCGTCTCGTGGTCGGTGTTCATTCCAGCAGTTCGCGGGCGATGACCTTCTTTTGAACCTGGGTCGTCCCCTCGTAGATGGTCGTAATCTTCGCATCGCGGTACAGTCGCTCGACTGGGAAGTCCGTGGTGTAGCCGTAGCCGCCGTGAATCTGGATGGCCTCGTTGGTCACGTCCATCGCGTTCTCGCTTGCGACGTACTTCGCGGTGCTGGCGGCCATCGACGGCGGTTCATCGTCGTCGAGTTTCCGGGCCGCCTCGTAGGTCAACAGCCGACCTGCCTGCGTCTTCGCGTGCATGTCGGCGAGTTTATGCCGAATCGATTGGATGTCGGCGATGGGGCCGTCGAACTGTTCGCGCTCGTGGGCGTAGTCGATGGCGAGGTCCAGTGCGGATTGGGCGAGGCCGACCGACTGGGCGGCGATGCCGACCCGGCCACCGGTGAGAATCGACAGCGCTGCAGATAGGCCACGACCCTCGGGCGTGAGGCGGTTCTCGACGGGAATGCGAACGTCCTCGAAGACGAGCGTCGTCGTGTCGCTGCCCCGCAGTCCGAGTTTCTCCTCTTTTTTGCCGACTTCGAGACCGTCGGCGTCCTTCGGGACGATGAACTGCGTGACCGTTCGGGGGTCCTCGGGGTCGGTCTTCGCGAAGAGCACGACAACGTCGCTCCGCACGCCGTTGGTTATCCACTGTTTCGTCCCGTTGATGACGTACTCGTCGCCCTCGCGTCGGGCCTCCGTCGACATCTCGGCGGGATTCGACCCGGCGTGTGGCTCCGAGAGCGCGAACGCGCCGACGGGTCGGCCCTCGACCATATCCGGGAGCCACCGCTCCTTCTGGTCTTCGTCTCCGAACTCGGCGATACAGGAGGTCACGAGAGTCTGCACCGACAGCGCCGTCGCGACGGCCAGTTGGCCGTAGGCGACTTCCTCGTTGACGATGGCGTAGGTGAGGCCGTCGACATCGAGGCCACCGTACTCCTCGGGAATCGTCATCGCGGTGAGTTCCATCTCGGCGAGGCCGTTCCAGACCTCCTCGGGGAACGTCTCCGTTTCGTCGGCCTCACGAGCAGTCGGTCGTATCTCCTCGACTGCGAACTCGCGGACGGTGTCCCGGATGGCTTGCTGTTCGGGCGAGAGGTCCATGCCACCACGTAGGCCGCGAGGGGCAAAAGTAGTCCGCCCGTCAGGCGTCCCGAAGGGAATCGACGACCGTCGACCCGTCGGCGTCGAGGCCGCCGGCCTGTGCCACCTCCGAGGAGCCGCCACCGCCGCCGCCGAAGCGGTCGGTGAGTGACGCGACGATATCGCCCGCATCACACCCTTCGCCCGCCCCGACCGCGAGCTGTCCAGAGGGCGTCGCCAAGACGAGTACCTCGATGCCGTCCGGACGGTCTCGGACCCGCTCTGCGAGGGCGTTCGCGTCGGCGTCAACGACGCCCGCCGCCCACGTCCGACCGTCTCGCTCGAAGCACTCGGCGGCGATGTCGGCGACGCTGGCGTCGATGAGGCGCTCACGAAGCGCGTCGCGTTCGGCGGCAACCGTCTCGCGTTCCTCCTGGAGTCGGTCGACGGCCTCTGGAAGGTCGGTCGCCGCCGTCTCCAGCGTTTCTGCGGCATCGAGTGCAGCGGCTTTCTCCGCCGTCCGGCGGTCGATTCCCTCGGGACCGACAGCGAACTCCACCCGAGTCAGTCCCTCGCCGGGATTGGACCGCCCCAGCACGGTCACGGGGCCGATTTCCCGAGTATTCGAGACGTGCGTCCCGCCGCAGGCGGCGGCGTCCCAACCGTCGATTTCGACGACTCGGACCGTCTCGCCGGTGAGACCCTCTTCGGTTTTGGTGTTGAACGCCACATCCTCGCGGTCGAGTGCCTCCGCTTGCGGCTGTCGGCTCCACGTCACGTCCCGGGAGTCCCAGACACAGCGGTTGACCAGCCGTTCGAGTTCGACGAGCGTCTCGTCGTCGATGTCGGTCGACGTGCTGAAGTCCACGCGCACTTTCTCCGGGGTGATGCCGAACCCGCCGTAGCCCAATTCGTCGAAGAGGCGGCGGCCGGCGCCGTACAGCACGTGACTCGCGGTGTGGGCGCGCATGCAGTACCGCCGAAACTCGGGGTCGATAGCACCGTGAACGATTTCTCCCGTCTCCAACGTCCCGTCGACGACGTGGACGACGTCGTCGCCGCGCTGCTGTACGTCGAGCACCGTCAGTCCGCCGAGCGTTCCGCTGTCGGCCGGTTGGCCACCGCCCTCGGGGTAGAAGTACGTCTCTTCGAGAACGACCTCGCTCCCGCCGTCCCGAACGGTCGTCTCGAAGGCGAGCGTTTCCGGGTCCTCGGCCGCGGTAGCGGGTGCCATAGCTACCGACAGAACGCTCGAAGACAAAAAGCCGGTCGGAAGTCGAGTTACTCCTCTGCGAGTTCGATGCCGAGGCGTTCTTCGAGCGCTTCGATGACCGACCCGCCGACGTTGGCACGGGCGGCCCGCCCCTGTTCGACGGCGACGATGTCGTCTTCCTCTATTTCCAACTCCGCGGCGAGTTCGTCGGTTTGCAGGCCGGCGTCCTGTCGGGCGTCTTCCAGCACGTCGCCATAGCCCCGGACGAGATACGGGAGGGGGTCGTCCTCGTAGTCGGTCCCCTCTTCCCAGTCGTGGTCGACCTTCTGTGCGTCGCTGAGTTTGGCGACGTTCTGTGCGGCCTTCTTTTTGCGGTTCGGTTCGTCCTCGCGGGACTGCCCGCTCGTCCCGCCACGGTTGGGCTCCTCTCCGTGTTGGGCGCACTCGCTGCAAACTTCGAGTCGCGCGCCGGCGACGGTCGCCGTCTGGAGGTCGCGGTCCTCGGCCCCGCAGAGTTCGCAGGCGCCGCTGGAGTCACCCCCGACTCCGCCGGTCGAGTATTTCGCCATGCCCTATGTGCTGCTGGAACGTACTTGAACCCGACGCTCCGTGGCGTGGGAGACCGCGCGCAGTCCAAAGGAAAGCCCTTTTATCGTACCCCGGTTTACGAGGAATTGCAGCAAGACACGCCGTGCGTGGGTAGCCAAGCTAGGCCAACGGCGCAGCGTTGAGGGCGCTGTCCTGTAGAGGTCCGCCGGTTCAAATCCGGTCCCACGCACTGCTGGTGGCCCACAGCCACCCTACACAGTGCGGGTGCTCGCAGACAGCACCCACGCATCATCCTACCGACGCTACACCGACCAGCAGCGGTGGTATCGAAGAATAGTTAGAGGCCGCGGCTGACGCCGATGTTCTTGAGGTAGCCGCCGCACGAACAGAGCCGCCCCTCCGGGTCCGTCTGGCGGTCACCGCAGTCGATACACTCGTACAGCGCATCCTCGTCCGGTTGTGCCCCTCGCATGCCGATGTTTCGTTAGGTCCGTTTTGTGTTAAGTGTTACCATTACCCACACAAAACCACCAACATCTATCCGCAGGACCGACGTAATTCGACGCATGCAAACCCAGACGTGGGCCCGGGAACACGTCCCCGCCCTGACAGCCCTGTTGACGGCGGTGTCGCTGGCGCTCGTGTTCGGGGCCGTCCTCCAGTTGTTACCCGTTGAGGCGCTCCCGCAGCCGAACGCGTTTCTCACGGCGATTCCACACGTCAACGCAGTGATTAGCCTTCTCGCAATCGGCACCATCGCCCTCGGCGTCCGTTCGATTCGACGGGGGAACGTCGAGCGACACCGGCGACTCATGGTGAGTAGTTTCGCGCTGTTCGCGCTGTTTCTCGCGCTGTATCTCTACCGGGTCGCGCTCCTCGGCCCCAGCGAGTTCGCCGGGCCGGAGGTCGTCTACACCTACGTGTATCTGCCGATACTCTTCGTCCACATCGCGCTGGCTATCGTCTGTGTCCCGTTCGTCTTCTATGCGCTTCTCGTCGCCGGCACCCGCCCGGTGACCGACATCTACGAAACCGCCCACCGCAAGGCCGGCCGAATCGCCGCGAGCCTGTGGCTGATTTCGTTCAGCATGGGTCTGATAATCTACGCACTACTGTATCACGTGTACTGACGGGCGGCGTCAGTCGTCGTCGCTGGCGACACCGGCCTGTGCGCCGTCGATGGTTGGACGAACTACGTCGCGGTCGGTCGACTCCCCATCGATATCGTAGGGATATTCCCCCGTCACACAGCCGAGACAGAGGTCGGCGCGGGATTCATCGAGCGCCTCGGCGATGGCATCGATGGAGAGATACGACAGCGACGCCGCATCGATTTCCTCTCGGATGTCGTCGGTGTCCTTCCCCGCGGCGATGAGCTCCTCACGGGAGGCCATGTCGATACCCATGTAACACGGGGCGACGATAGCCGGTGCGCCGATGCGCATGTGGACCGCCTCGGCGCCCACGTCGTTGAGCAACTCGACCAACTGCGTCGAGGTGGTCCCGCGGACGATGGAGTCGTCGATGACGGTGACGGTTTTCCCCTCGACCACGTCGCGGATGGGGTTGAGTTTGAGCCGAACCGCCCGTTCGCGGGCGTCCTGTGTCGGCATGATGAACGTCCGGCCGACGTAGCGGTTCTTCATCAGGCCCTCGGCGAACTCCACGTCGGCGTCGTCCTCTTGGGCAGCCTCGGCGTACCCGGAGGCGAAGGCCCGCCCGGAGTCCGGCACCGGGAGCACCACGTCCGTCTCGACACCGCTTTCTTCCCAGAGTTTGCGGCCGAGTTCGCGCCGAACGTCGTAGACGAGGTTGCCGTCGATGCGGGAGTCCGGACGCGCGAAGTAGACGTGTTCGAAGAAGCAGTGTGCCGTGTTTTCCTGTTCGACGAGTTGATAGGAGTCGAAGCCGTCGCCGTCGGGACCCAACACGACGAGTTCGCCCGGTCGGACGTCCCGGACCAAATCGCCGTCGAGAACGTCGATGGCGGCCGATTCGGAGGTGATGATGTAGCCGTCGTCGAGTTTTCCGATACAGAGGGGTCGATTGCCCTGTGGGTCACGCAGGCCCAACACGGTGTCGTCGTGGGTAATCGTCAGCGCATACGAGCCGTGGATGCGGCTCATCGTCCGCTTGACGGCCCGAACGAGGTCCGCTTCGAGGAGGTTCCGCGCGAGGTCGTGGGCGATGACCTCCGTGTCGCCGTCGCTGGTAAAGGCGTGGCCGCTTTCGGCGAGTTCCGTCCGGACCTCGTCGGCGTTGACGAGGTTCCCGTTGTGGCTCAAGCCGAGCGACCCGGATTTGAACGACACCGAGAACGGCTGTGCGCAACTGGAGTCGACGCTGCCGGCCGTCGGATAGCGGACGTGGCCGATACCCGTCGACCCGTTCAACGAATCGAGGTCGCCCTCCTCGAAGGCGTCACCGACCAGCCCCATCTCGACGTGGCTGTGCTGTTGGAAGCCGTCGTGGGTGACGATACCCGCCGATTCCTGGCCCCGGTGTTGGAGCGCGTACAGTGCGTAGTACAGCGGTCGCGCCGCGTCTCGCCCGTCCAGCGAGACGCCGACCACGCCGCATTTCTCCGTCGGCCCCTCCGTGTGCCGCCCGTCTGGCATAGACGATTCTCTGACGGCCACGCGTAAAAACCCACTCCATCGTGCGTGATATACGGGTAAACACGGACGTGTGTATACATGTTCGTGAATAACAGTGCCACATCGTGGGTCCCTCGACACACCCCGAGTCGAGTGGCTAACGAAAGTTCGACGGACGGTACTGCCTCAGGAGGACGAGCGGGGAGACTGAAGCCGCGGCTGCCGGGGAAACGAAAGCGGAAAACGTCGGTCGTTCGTTACTCGTTCTGCTTGGACTGCCACGCGTAATCGCGACGCTTGGCGGACTTTCCGAAGCCACAGGAGGCACAGACTTTCTTCTGTTTGTGGTAGGACTTCTCGCCGCAGCGTCGGCACTTCACGTGGGTCGTCTTGTTCTTCTTCCCCTGACTCGGGGTCCCGGCTCCAGTCATGGTTGTATCGAGACGAGGTTATCGCCGCGGATAATGGTTACGTTGTCGCCCTCCTCCAAGACGAGATTCATGTGCTGGTCGTAGCCGGCGAGGACACCGTCGTACACCTCGCCACCTTTCAGCGTCACACTCACTTCCGAGCCAAGGGTCTCCTCGAGCACATCGAGCGGTCGGTCGGTCATACTGGACGGCGCACACCCCGACAGTATAAACGCACCGGGTACGGTCACGCTATAGGCCGTACTCACTCACCTTCACTCGTCATCGTCCTCCTCGTCGGTGCTGTCGAGACGGTTCGTCGCGTACCGACCGACGCTGCGAAGCCGACGCACCTGCGGCAGCCGTCTGACCGTCACCGCAAGCGAGGAGGCCCCGAGCAATCCCATGAACAGCAGTCCGGCCGCCAAGAGTGGGTCGTCAGCCGTCCACCGGTCGATAGCGAAAAAGAAGAAACCGATGGAGAAGGCCGCCTCGATTTTCGCTTCGAGCAGCGATATCATCTCGTCGAACTGCTCGAGGCGGTCGTCGACAGCATCGAGGGCTGCCTCCGCATCCCGGACCGCCCGTTCGGCATCGTTCTCCACCTGTTCGACGTGTTCCAGTCGCTCGTCGACGTCGGCGACCAGACGCTCGACGTCGGTCAGCGCGTCGACGAAACCCTCGTCTCGAAGCACCTGTAGTATCCGGAGCATGTTCCCCAAATCGGAGCTCATACCCCGACCCAACGGCGCCCAACGTATCGTGGTTTGGGTCACGTCCACATCCCCCGTGACTACACGTCGGCAGTGAACGGGGCGAAAGCCCCGACCCGGACGGCGACGGCCGCGAGCAACTCGGCGGCGGCCTCGAGGTCCGCGAGGTCGACCACCTCGACGGGCGTGTGCATGTAGCGGTTCGGCAGGCCGACGTTCAGCGAGGGGATGCCCCCGCGCGTGGTGTAAAAGGCGTCCGCGTCGGTGCCGCTGAAACTGCCCGACGCCTGTAGTTGCACGTCGATGCCCTCGTCTTCAGCCACCGTTCGGGTCGCCTCCACGAGTTTCGGGTGGTTAGCGCTGCCACGAGCGACGACGGGGCCCGCCCCCAACTCGACGCCGGTCGAACGGTTGCCCGGTGATTCCGGCTGGTCGGTAGCGTGGGTCACGTCCGTCGCCACGACGGCGTCTGGTTCGAGGTCGAATCCGACCATCTTCGCGCCCTTGAGGCCGAGTTCTTCTTGAACGGTCGAGACGGCGTACACCGTCGATTCGTGGTCCGTCTCGGCCACCCGACGGAACGCCTCGGCCGCAGTCCAGATGCCGACGCGGTTGTCCATCCCGCGGGCTGCGAGTCGGTCACCTTCCAGTTCGGCGATGTTCGTGTCGAAGGTCACGGGGTCGCCAACCTCAACCAACTCCCGGGCAGCATCGCTGTCCTCGACGCCGATGTCGACGTACTGTTCGTTGATTTCGTCGTACTCGTCGCTCGCGGTGTCACGGAGGTGAATCGCCACCTGTCCGATGACGCCGTTGACGGTTCCGTCGGCGGTGTGAACTCGGACGTGTTGGCCACGAGTGACCGTCTTGTCCGACCCGCCGATACTGGAGAGTTTCAGGAACCCCCCGTCGGTGATGTCCCGGACCATCAGCCCGATTTCGTCGCCGTGGCCGGCAATCGCAATCGACGGCCCGTCACCGGCGCCCTCGGAAACGGCGACCGCGTTCCCGTAGGCGTCGACGTGTGTTTCGTCGGCGACGGGGTCGACGTAGTCGAGCCACCGTCGCTGTCCTGTCTCCTCGAATCCCGAGGGGGTCGCCGTCGACAGCAACGCCTCGAGGAACGCTCGCCGTTCGTCGTCCATACCCACGGACCGATGGGCAGACACAAGAACGTCTCGACCGGCCGTATCAACCTATAAGTCCCTCTCCGGCGAACCCTATGGTATGGCCAAATTCACCTTTCTCGAAGTCCACTTCACGGACTCCGAGTTGAGCGCGACGAAGGGGTACGACAGCGGCGAAAAGGAGGTTTCCGCCGCCGACGAACCGCTCGAAGAGTCCTCCGGGTCGAAGAAGGGTGGCGCCATCGCCGCCATTGTCGGGCTCGTCTTCCTCGTCGCCGTCGCCTACGTGGTCAAGACGAAGGTTCTCGACGACGAGTCGACGTTCGAGTTCGAGGACGACGCTGACGAACTCGACGATATCGACGCCTGAGCCGTTACTCCGCCGACAGCGGCGGGAGACTGCGCTCGATGGTTCCTCGGTCCGCCTCGAGCCACGGTGGGAGTTTCAACTCTGACCCCAGCTCCGCGACCGCTTCGTCGGCGTCGAATCCGGGACCGTCCGTCGCGAACTCGAACAGCACGCCACCGGGTTCCCGAAAGTAAATCGACTGGAAGTACCGTCGGTCCTTCTGTGGCGTCACGCGCAGTCCCCTCTCGGCGAGTTCCTCGCGCCACGCCATCTGGGCGTCGTCGTCGGGAACTCGAAACGCCACGTGGTGGACGGTACCCGCGCCCTGCATCCCCGCCGACGCCTCCGGGTCGTCGAGTACGTCGACGAACGACGCGCGGTCGCCCGCACCGACGAATCGGGTTCGATGGCCGGTCTCCTTGAGGCGTTCGTACCCCATCGTCTCCAGTACGTCGGCGGTCGCCTCGGCGTCGGCCGACAGCAGCGTGACGCCGTGGAACCCACGGATTGCGTGTTCGACCGGCACGTCGCTGCCGTCCCACGGGTCGATGTCAACGGCGCCGGTGACCAACTCCAGCGGTTGGCCGTCGTGGTCGTAGAACGGGAGGACGCGCTCCTCGAAGCGCTCCTCGACGGCGTCGTACTCGACCCCGTGGTCGTCGAGGCGGTCCGCCCAGTACTTGAGGCTCCCCTCGGGGACGACGAACGCCGTCGCTGAGGTCTGTCCGCGGCCGACCGACCCGCGGTGGCCAGCGCCGAACGGGAAGAACGTCAGAATCGTCCCGGGCGAGCCGACCTCGTCGCCGTAGTAGAGATGATACGTCGTCACGTCGTCGAAATTGACCGTCTTCTTCACCAGCCGGAGCCCGAGTACGTCGGTGTAAAAATCGACGTTCTCCTCGGGGTCGCTGGCGATGGCCGTCACGTGGTGAAGTCCGGATATCGGCTCGGGCATACTGTATCTATGTTACCGGGTTACGAGGTGTGAGGTTAAATCGGTTCGCGCACACCGACGCAATCAGGTGACGGCGGTGTTACTGCTTGGGCTCAGATATCGAGTATCTCCCGGGCGTCGTCGGGCGTCGCGACGGGGCGTTCGAGGGTTTCCGCGAGCGTTGCCGCCCGCTCGACCAGTTGGGCGTTCGTCGCGAGTTTACCCCGCCGGAAGTAGCGGTTGTCCTCCAAGCCGACGCGGACGTGGCCCCCGAAGACGATTCCCAAGGCGGCAAACGGGAGTTGATGTTGGCCGAAGCCGAGGGTGTTGAACTGTGTGCCCTCTGGGAGGTGATTGACGAGCGACCGGAAGGTGTCGGGCGTCGGCATCGCTGTCGTGCCGCCGCCGAAGATGAGCGTCGTGTAAATCGGCTCCTCGATGAGGTCCGGACGCCGGTCGAGCAGTTCGTGGACCTCGTTGAGGTGGCCGCCGTTGAACACCTCCATCTCGGGTTTGATTCCACGCTCACGCATTTCCTCGGCCAGCGATTCGACGAGGCCGCGGGTGTTCTCGGAAGTGAGGTGCTGATAGCGGTTGAGCGGCCCCATGTCGAGAGAGGCCATGTCGGGGGCGGGGTCAGTCCGAAGCGGTTCGTGTCGGATGTCGTCGGGCGCACCCGTCCCGCCGGTGGAGTGCTGGACGACGAGGTCCGTCCGCTCCCGAACTGCCTCGGTGAGTTCCTGAAATCGCTCACGCGAAAACGAGCGTTCGCCGTTCTCTCGGCGAGCGTGGAGGTGGACGACCGAGGCGCCGGCGGCTTCACACGCCTCGGCGGCGTCGGCTATCTCTTCGGGCGTCTCCGGGAGATGGGGACTGGCCTCCTTGCCGTGAACGCCGCCTGTCAGCGCCGCAGTGATGACGACCGGGTCGCCGGCGAGGTAGTCGTCGTAACTCATCGCTCGGCGTTTCGGTAGAACTCACAATCGGTCGTGTGGTCCAACTCGTAACGGTCGTTGCAGATGTCGGCACGCATCGGCTGGACGAACGCATCGACGGCGGTACAGTAAGCGCGTGCAGTCTCGAAGGTTCGCTCCTCGTCGGCCTCGCGATACTCCAGATGCGGACAGGCCATACCCGACCGACGGCCGGGGTTCACATAGTCGTTCGCTGACACCGGGGTTACCGGTATCGGCTACAGACCACTTCCGTTCGGGAGTTGGGCGGCGTCGAGGACATCGGACACGTCTACGGACCCGAGGCCGTCCAACTGGGACCCAACCGGTCCGAGGCGGTCGTCCATCAGCGTCTCGAGTTCGACAATCGGCGTCGCCATCAGGTACTCCCGCGGGAGGTCGTCGATTATGTCCAACTCTGCCGCCAACCGCTCCGGCATCGCCGCCTCCTGAACTGCCTCCGGAAGCACTTCCAGCGAAAGGTCGGTGTCGGCTGGGTCGACGGGCGTGGAATACCCCGGTTGGTTCGGCGGCCCGCCCGGACGGAACTTCTGGGGCGGCGCACCTGAGGTAGCCCCGTGGGGGCCGTCCGGCGTCGGGTAAATCCACGAGTGCATCATTGGCGCCGTGTAACAGGGCAACATCACGTCGCCCTCGGCGGCGTCCTGCTTGTGGACCTGCCGGTAGTACCACCACGCGAACCGGCCCGCAACGCCATCGTGGGGGTGATACGGGAAGCACTCCCCGCAGTCGTTTTCGTACCCCCAGGCGTCTCGGACCTCCATGAGTTCGTCCTCCTCGCTCCGCCAGTGTACCTCTCCCTCCTCGGCGGCGACGTACATCGGGCCGATTGGCTTCCACCACTCGTTGTCGAGGATAATCGAGTCGGGGCGAAGCGGGTTCGGCTCGTAGTGGTTGTCGCCGATGTACCCCGGATTCAGCCAGTGGGAGACGCCACCGGTCGCACCGGGCGTGACGACGTCGAAGTAGGGAATGTATCCCCGAGCGATGAGCGTTCCCACGTCGTTGTACACCTGTGTGAGCGACTCGCGGGAGGCCTTGACGATGGCCTTCGTCGGTTCGGGCCACTCGGTGCACTCCGGCCACACCTCGTTGATTCGCTCGATGTCCGGGTCGTCGGTGTCTACGTCACAGTGTTCCAGCCCGGTTCCGCCGGGACAGCCCCCCATCGCCGCGTTGACGTGATGCATCGTATGTCCCGATGGGAACTCGGTGTGGGGATGGTCCGGACAGAGGAGGTACTGATTCAGCGGGTCGCTGTGTTCTTCGTCGTCGTGGTCCCCACCGCCGTGGTGTCCGCCGACAGTCTCGTAGGCACACTCGTCGTGGTCGTCGCCGTGGCCGCCGTGGCCGCGTCCGTTTCCGTTGTCGTGTTCTCCGGCCGCCGTCCCGACGAGGGCGACGCCCGCGGCCGTCCCGCCGCTCAGACGCAACACCTGCCGCCTCGAAAGCCCGTCTTTGTGGTTCGGTGACATACGCCTCGTTTGTTACCAAGCGGGTGGATAACTCTTCAGTCGCATATCTGCAGTCGGGACGACGGAAGTGTGATTCTCGGTATCGAACCACGTTCCCCGGGCATGTCCGCCAGAAGCCCCTTTCGGTGAGAAAAGCACCGTGCCACCATGCGAGCCGTTACTCTCCGGGTATCCTCCGAACAGGGGTGGTTCGGGCCGTTCCATCGCGGCGTCGTCGAGTCACCGGACGTGTCGCTGCAGGCTCTGCACGAACTCCGGTTGCTCGACGACGGGTCGACGGTACTCCTCTACGAGTACGTCGGGAGCCGAGAGGCTGCCGAGCGACTGGCCGAGGAGTCCATTGACGGGGACGACGCGTGGCAGACCGGCCGCATCGACGGCAACGAGTGGATGTTCGCCCACGCCGAACCCAGCGGCCTCCTGCGGAGCCTTCTGGGTCTCCTCGGCACACGTCGAATCGCCGTCGACTGGCCCGTCACGTTCCGGAGCGACGAGACGGCAGAGGTGACGCTCATCGGCGACGACGAGGAACTGCGCCGGATCCTCGGCGACGTTCCCGAGACCGTCTCGTTCAGTGTCGAACGAACCGGGGAGTACCGCTCGGAATCCGAGCGGTTGCTCGCAAGGTTGACCGACCGAGAGCGACACACCCTCGGCGTGGCCGTCGAGTTGGGATACTACCGGAACCCCCGTGGAGCGAACTACACGGACATCGCAGCAGCACTGGACTGCTCGACGGGTACCGTCGGGACACACCTGCGGAACGCCGAATCGAAGGTGATGCAGGCGCTCGCTGGCCGAGGGGAGTGTCGAGACACCGATTCGGCTCTCCCGGCATCCCGCTGACCCGGAAACTCTTTGCCGTGTCGCCGGCTAGCAGTCCTGTGAGTCTCTTTCGCGCCGTCCGTGCCGTCGCCGACGCCGAGGGCGAGGGACCGGTGGACTGGAGCGCCGTCGGGAACGCCGCCCGTGCAGCGACCGAACCGGGCGATTTGACCCTCTCAGAGGCCGAACATCAGGGGTACGCCGACGACGTGGCGGACGCCCGCGACGGCATCCGAGAGGCCGCCGGCGTCGACTTCGACCTCCCCTACAGCGTACAGGTCCAGAACCGCCACCACTGGATAGACGCCAACCTCGCCACCTTCGAGCGCCTGCTCGGCCCACTCGAGGAACAGGCCTCGCTGGCGCCGTCGTTGGCACGCTCTGCGAACACGGGGTCGATGGCGCTGACGCTTGGGTTCCTCGCGAACAACGTCCTCGGACAGTACGACCCGCTGTTGCTCGGCGACGGCGACCACGAACTCTACTTCGTCCATCCGAACATCGAGTCGGTCGCGACGGTGCTGGATGTCGACCGCGACCGGTTCCGTCGGTGGATTGCCTTCCACGAGGTCGCCCACGCCGCGGAGTTCGGGGCCGCCCCGTGGCTCGCGCCGCATCTCGAAGACGCGATGGAAGAAACCGTCTCGAAACTCGCCACCGGCGAGTTCGACCGCGAGGCATTGGGCGAACTCAACGTCACCATGACCGCCGTCGAGGGGTACGCCGAACTCATCATGGACCGCGCCTTCGACCGCGAGTACGAGGACCTCAGGCGGAAACTCGACGACCGTCGACGGAACGTCGGCCCCGTTTCGGCGCTGATTCGTCGCCTGCTCGGCTTCGGAATGAAACGCGAACAGTACGAACGCGGGAAGGAATTCTTCGATGCCATCGCCGACGCGCGTGGCGTCGCCGGCGCCGCAGTCGTCTGGGAGGACCCCGCGAACCTCCCGACCGACGCGGAGTTGGACGACCCCGACGCGTGGCTCGCACGCGTCGCCTGACGAGCGGCGACGACCGTCGCCCCCGCCGAACGAATAAGTACTCCGACGGCGTAGGTCGTGCTAACGATGAACACACTCGTGTGGCTCCTGCTCGGAGTCGCCGCGCTCATCACCGTCCACATGGGCATCCTCCTGTACCTGTATCGGGAGACGGCGACCGACTCCGGCGGCCAGACCACCGAGGCCGCCCCCGACCACGAGCGGGGGCCACGGGAACAGCCCGATAGGACGGTGTGTCCGGCCTGTGGTGCCCCGAACGACCCCGCCTATCGCTTCTGTCGACGCTGTATCAGTGACCTCTCGGCCGGAAAAACGACCGCGAGCGGCGACGGACCGACCGAGCGCTTGGGGAGTTGAAGGGGATTACCGCGGTTCGAACGCCGGAGCGACGTAGCCGTTGTCGTCCTCGGTGAACCCCGACAGTTCGACGGGGTCTCCGATTTCTACCTCGCCGTCGGAGAGTCGCCCCATCACGCGCGCCTCGCCGAGGTCAACGACGGCGACCTGATAGCCGCGTTCCTCGATGCCGACCGGCGGGACGTTGATGGTCGTCTCGGTGTAGACGACGCCATCGGTCGGGAGTTCGACCGTTTCGAGGGCTCTGGAGCCGCAGTGCGGACAGGCGGCTTTCGGTGTCCCCTGAGTCTTCCCGCAGTCCGAACACGTCTGTCCGAGGAGGTCGCCGGACTCGACCGCGTCGCTCCACTCGCCGTGTGTGAGTCGGTCGCTCATCGGCGGGCCTCCATGACGGTGACGACGGTGGTGGCAGCGTCCCCGCCGAGGTTGTGTGCGACGGCACTGTCGGCGCCGTCTATCTGTCGCTCCCCTGCCGTTCCGCGGAGTTGCTCGGTCAACTCGACGAGTTGGGCGGTGCCCGTCGCACCGATGGGGTGGCCCTTGGCCTTCAGACCGCCGGAGGGGTTGATTGGCACGTCGCCGTCCCGTGCCGTCCGCCCGGCCTCGGCGGCGGGGCCGCCCTCGCCGTCCTCAACGAGGCCGAGCGCCTCGCTGGCGAGTATTTCCGCACCGGTGAAGCAGTCGTGTACTTCGGCGAAATCCATCTCCGCCGCCGAGGTGTCGGCCTGTTCGTAGGCTTGGGCGGCCGCATCGCGTGCGGCCTGGGTGACGTGGGGAGTCTCCTTGTCGCCGATGGGCACCACGTCGGTCGCGTGGCCGACGCCCGACACGTCGACGGGGGCGTCGTAGGAGTCGGCCAGTTCGTCGCTGACGACGACGACCGCGCTGGCGCCGTCGGAGAACGGACAGCAGTCCATGAGTCGGAACGGGTCGGCGACGATGGGGCCGTCGAGGGCCTCCTCAACGGTCGTCTCCTTGCCGAAGTGGGCGTTGGGGTTCAACGCGCCGTTGCCGTGGTTCTTGACGGCGACTTCCGCGAGTTGCTCCTCGGTCGTGCCGTACTCGTGCATGTGGCGTTTGGTGAACAGCGCGAAGACGCCCGGGAAGGTCAGTCCCGTCGGCTGTTCGTACTGTCGGTGAGATGCCGAGGCGAAGATGCGGGTCATCGCCGCGGTGTCCTTTCCGGTTTCGGGGGTGCAGCGTTCGACCCCGCCGACCAAGACAACGTCGTGAACTCCGGCGTCGACGGCCTCGACGGCGTTCTTGAACGCGTTCGAGGAGGTGGCGCAGGCGTCCTCGAAGCGCTGGACCGGAACGCCGGCCATCCCGACGTGGGAGGCGAGTTTCGGGCCGAGGTGCGTGTCGTTTTCGGCCTGTCCACTCATCGCGTTGCCGAAGTAGAAGGCGTCTATTTCGGACGGTTCGACGCCCGCATCGTCGAGTGCGGGGAGCGCCGCCTCGCCGAACAGCTCCTGTAGTGGTTTGTCGTGGACGCCGAACTTCGTCATGCCGGCGCCGACGACTGCTGCGCGTGCCATACCACACCGTGGGGGAGTGTGACTTATAACGAATGCGGAACTGAACCTGTCATTTACGACGGTACTCCTGGTTCGACGCGGGCGACAACGCCTCCGTGTCGGGGAACAGATACCACACGAGTGCCATCCCGACGAGCAGGCCAATCGCGACCGCTCCGGCGACGACTTCGAGGGAGGCGTCGCCCTGTAGGGTGATGAGACCCGCCGACGCGCCGACGAGCAGGACGGACCCAATCTTTATTCTGCGCATCGTCCGCTCGCGGTCCTCGTTCGAGATGGGTCCGACCATCAGTTCGTTCCCCCCTCGGTCGAAACGTGCATTCCGACGAACCGCCAGTCGGTGCCGAGGTCGGCGTCGTCGCCACGCCGTTCCAGCGTGCCGCTCCAGCGGGTTTCGAACTCATAACGGATACCGCGTTCGAGGCTGTTCCAGGCCATGAACACGTCGTCGGAGAACCACGCGTGCTCGTCGCGTTCGGTGACGGCCAGTCGGTCGCTGTCGACGACCCAGCCATCGGTCGTCTCGGTTTGGGACTGCAATCCTGCACGAATCGCTTCGAAGCCGGTCAATCGTTCGCCGATGCCGAACTTGACGGTCGATTCCTCGCGGGCGAAGAACGGATACAGCGGCTCGCCCGCCCGGAGCGAATCGTAGTACGCCCGAATCGTCGACTCGGCGTCCATGCCCGCGCTTCGATTGGCAGGGACTTACCGCTACTGATTGCGAACCGGGACTTGCGGGAGAAGCCGAGGTGATAACCGCAAATCGGCCGAATTGACAGGGAGTATACTGATTTACAAACCACCACCTATTCGCCCATCTATCGGGATGGAATTGCCATTTCGTGGTATTTGAGATAGATATAGATTCAGGCGTTCAAATATCATTATATCCTTAAGGTCATGAGGGTGTTTTAACATTATCGTTCATTAACTTTATTATCCCTCACCGTCGTTCATGGAGTACAGCGCGAAAGCGTTCGACGACACATGACCCGCTACACCGACGAAACCAACACCGGCGCGCCGATGGTCCCGATTAAGACCGACGAGTCCACTCCCTCGACCCTCGAAGCGGAGACCCTCGAAGAGACCGTATTCAGCCACCGCCTCTGAGCAGTCGGTTCGGTATTCTACCGTTTTCACGCCGTCCAGCGACGGCCGACTTCGAAACCGCGAAAGCCGTCAGTCGTCCGCCGGCGCCGCCTCGACTAGCGACTCCGGTTCGACGCTGGCGTAGTGGGCGACGGCGGCGAAGTTCTCCTCGTCCATCGCGAAGCGGTCCCCGGAGGCGACGCCGTAGGCTTCGTCGTCGCCGAAGCGCGTCTCGACGAACCGCTGGGCGACGAGGGCCTTTCGGCCGTCGTCTTCCTCGTCGATTTGCCACTGTGCCTCCTCCAACAGGAGTGCCGCACTGACCACGTCGAAGATGAAATCCGCCAGTCGCTTCGCGTGATACTGCGCGTAGTCGCCGTCTTCGGTCGCCATCGTCGCCAGAGCGTTCTGGAGTTCGAGGAACTCGGCTTCGACATCGTCGGCTAGCTCCTCGAGGAGCGGGTGTTCGACGCCATCGAGTTTCCCCTGAACGTACGGAAGTAGCGCCTCGTGGGCGTTTTCGCTGTTGAGCGCGCGCAGCACGTCCAATGCGAGGATGTTCGAGGGGCCTTCCCAGATGGGCAGCACCTGTGCGTCCCGCAACAGTCGTTCGGTGGTGTGTTCCCGCACGTAGCCGTTGCCACCGAGAATCTCCATCGCGTACGACGCCGTATCGACGGACATCCGGGCCGTCTTGTACTTCGCGATGGGGATGAACAGCCGCATCAGTTTGTACGCATCGGAGTCGTCGCCCTGCCGTTCCCGTTCGTCCAGCAGGCGCGCGCCCTCGAATGAGAAGACGGTTCCCGCCTCGTAGTCGACGGACATGTCCACGAGGTCCCGGCGCATCAAAGGGTACTCGTCGATGGGGTTGCCGAAGGCCTCGCGGTCCGCGGCCCGAACCTTCGCCTCCAGCAGCGCCCGCCCCATGATACCGATTGCACCCGTGGCGTTCGTCAGGCGCTCGAAGTTCATCATCTCGGCCATGTATTTGAACCCCTCACCCTCCTCGCCGACGAGGTATGCTTCGGCGCCCTCGAACTCGATTTCGCCGGTCGGTACCGAGATGGTGCCGAGTTTGTCCTTCAGACGCCGGAAGTGGGATTCGTTGACCTCGCCGTTCGGTTTCGTCCGCGGGACGAGAAACAGCGACAGCCCCTCGGTTCCCTCGGGGGCATCCGGCGTCCGCGCCAACGCGAGTGCGCCCTCGGCGTCGATGTTCGAACAGAACCACTTCTCGCCGTACAGCCGGTAGGTGCCGTCGTCCTGTGGCTCCGCACGGACCTCGTTTGCACCCACGTCGGAGCCGCCCTGCTCTTCGGTGAGGAACATCGCCCCCTCGATGTGGTCTTCGAGGTCGCGACTGGTGAGTCCCTGGAAGTACTCCTCCAGTTCGCCGTCGTCGAACTTGTCGAGGACGATGGCTGCGCCGGTCGTCATCGACACCGGACAGCAGAACCCGCCGTCGACGTAGGAGAGAAGCGCCTGCATCATCAGGGTGTGGCTCAACCCGACCGGCTCGTCGCGGCCCGGCGGCGCGTGGAAGGCGTCGTGGGTGACGCCGAACTCCTCGTAGGTGAGTTGCTCCTGTTCCTCGATGAGGGGGTGATACTCCACCTCGTTGAGTCGGTTGCCGAACTTGTCGAAGGACTGCAGTTCGTGGCCCTCCTTATCGATTCGGTCGGCGGTGTCGGCCATTCGCTCGCCGAGTACCTCGCCGTAACCCGACAGCACGTCCTCGGCCCACTCGTACTCGTCGTCGGGGTAGATACGCCGCGCTTCGAACTGCAGCGTCGGGTCCAACTCCCAGTAGTTGCAGTACCGGCCTTCGTCGTAGTCGCCGTACCGTATCGGGTCGGTCGTCATATCGGAGCGTTTCGAGTCCCGAAGTATAAACCCACGCCGGAACACCGAAAGAAACCGCTATTCCCCATTTCACGGTTAAACTAATTGTTCGTTTATACCTGTCCGAAATCATCATACCGGCGCCACCGCATTCCTTCGACAGGATGGCCACGAGCGACGAACTCTCGAACGAGGATTTGGACGTGACGGTCGACGACGACGACCTCGTCGTCCGAGCGACCATCGACCGCCCAGACCAGCGCAACGCATTAAACGACAACGTCATCGACGGCCTCTCGGCCGTCCTCGATTTCGCCGACGACGGTCCCGCACGCGTGGTCGTCATCCGCGGCGCAGAGGGTTCCTTCTGTGCCGGCGGCGACATCAAGTCGATGGCGAGCGCCGTCGGACAGGGGTCGAAAGCCTACCGCGAGGGCTTCGCCGGCATGAAACAACTCATCGAGAAGGCCGTCGACACTGCCGCCCTGACCGTCGCCGCCGTCGAGGGGTACTGTCTGGCCGGCGGGATGGGCTTGGCCGCCGCCTGCGACGTCATCGTCGCAAGCGAGGAAGCCACCTTCGGCACCCCCGAGGTCGACATCGGCATCTTCCCCGCACAGGCACTCGTCCCCATCATGCGAACGGTCAACGAGAAACAGGCGTTCAAATACCTCTTCACCGGGGAACACTTCGACGCCGAGACGGCCCAAGACATCGGCTTCGTCACCGACCTCGTTCCCGAGGCGGCGTTCGACGAGGAACTGAACGGCTTAGTCGACGACCTCGTGACGCCGTCGTCGTTCATGATAGAAATCGGCAAGGAGTCGTTCTACAACCAACGGGAGATGAACTTCGACGAGGCGCTGGACTACATGCGAGAGATGGTGACGATGCTCGCGATGAGCGACGACGCCGAGGAGGGGTTCAACTCCTTCCTCACCGACGGCGAACCCGACTGGAAGGGCCGCCCCGACGAGGAATAGCCCGCTAACCAAACCCGAAACCACACCACAACCAATGACCATCGAACAAGACTCAGTCAAAGGCAACGACCCGGACAAAGCAGTAATCAGTGCGTCCCTCACGGGCGCACTCACCACTCGCGACCAGTGTGAGGCGATTCCCTACACGCCCGAGGAAATCGCCGAAGACGCCGCCGCCGCCCGCGAGAACGGCGCGGCCATCGCACACATCCACGCCCGCACCGACAACGGTTCGCCAACCTTCGACGAGGAGACGTATCAGGAAATCTACGACGAGGTTCGCGCACGCACCGACATCCTCATCAACTTCTCGACGGGCGCGCTGCACGAACCCGTCGACACCCGCGTCAAATACGTCGAGGGCGTCCAGCCCGACATCGCGGCGCTGAACATGGGGTCGATGAACTACGCGAAGTACTCCGAATCCCGCGATGACTTCGTCTTCGATATGGTGTTCGAGAACCCCTTCAACGAGATTCGGGAGTTCCTGCAGGCGATGAACGGCTCGGGAATCAAACCCGAACTGGAGTGTTTCGACACCGGCCACATCGGCAACATCCGACCGTTCGTCGAGTCGGGCGACCTCGAACACCCAATCAACTTCTCGCTCGTGATGGGCGTCCTCGGCGGCATCCCGCCGACCGTCGAGAACCTCGCCCACCAAGTCCGACAGTTGCCCGACAGCGCCAACTGGCAGGTCATCGGCATCTCCCGAGAGCAGTGGCAGCTCGTCGCCGCCGCCCTCGCGATGGGCGGCAACGTTCGTGTCGGCCTCGAAGACAACTTCTATCTCCCGAACGGCGAGATGTCGACGAATCCCGAACTCGTCGCGAAAGCCGCCGAAATGACCCGCAACGTCGGTCGAGAACCTGCCACGCCCGAGGAAGCCGCCGACATCATGGAAATCGACGCCGACCACTTCTGAGTCCCCGCTTTCGACGGTATTTTGCTACCGTGGGCCACAATCCCGAGACGTGTCCTCCACCCCCGCTATCGCCGCCGACGGCCTGACGAAACGCTACGGCACGACTCCGGCCGTCGACGGCCTCGACCTCTCGATTCCGCGCGGCAGCGTCTACGGCTTCCTCGGTCCCAACGGCGCCGGCAAGACGACCACGATGCGACTGCTGACGACGCTAACGCGGCCGACCGAGGGGACCGCGTCCGTCTGTGGCGACCCCGTGACCGACCGCGAAGCCGTCATCGAACACGTCGGCTACCTCCCAGAAGTGCCGCCCGTCTACGACGAACTCACCGCCAGAGAGGGGCTACGCTACGTCGCTGACCTCCGACGCCTCGGCGACATCGAAGAGCACATCGACGCCTACCTCGAACGATTCGGTCTCGCCGAGGACGCCGACCGCCGAATCGGCACCTACTCGAAGGGGATGCGACAGAAGACGGCGCTCATCGCGACCGTACTGCACGACCCCGACGTGGTGTTCCTCGACGAACCAACCAGCGGCCTCGACCCCCGGGCGGCCAGGACCGTCCGTGACCTCATCGCCGACCTCGCCGCCGAAGACGTGACGGTGTTTCTCTCGACGCACATCCTCCCGGTCGTCGAGGAGCTCGCCGACACCGTGGGCGTCCTCTCCGATGGTCGCCTACTGGCTGAGGGGTCGCCCGAGTCACTCCGGCAGCGTGTCGAGGGTGGCGAGGGGACGCTCGAAGACGCCTTCCTCGACATCACCGACGAATGGGACTGAGAACCGACGCCGCCGTCGCGTGGACGATTGCTCGGACAGAGACCCGACGCAGTCTCCGGGCGCTCCTGTCGGACCGACGGCAACTCGCCGCACTCGGGTTCGCCTTCCTCGGTATGGCACCCATCCTCGTCGGCACCCTGCCGTCGCTGTATCTGACCGGAAACGCGGTCGCCAGCGGCGAGGTGACGCTGTCGACGACGGTCGTCCGTGGACAGTTCGTCACGACCTTCGCCGGCCTCGTCGGGTTGGGCGTCATCCGGGCGCTCGAACGCGCCTCGACGGTCGACCACGCCGACTACCTCCTGACGGCCGTCTCACCGCGTTCGCTCACCGTCGGCCTCATCGGCGCCGAGTTCCTTCGCACTCTCGGCGTCCTCGGCCCCGTCTTCCTCGTGGTTTACGGACCGTTCCTCCTCGGACTTGGGACGCCAGCGCTGGGGGCCGTCGCCGTTCTCGCCACCGTTCCCGCACTGGCCGCTACGCTCACCCTCGGGTACGCCCTCGGTCTGCTCGTTCGACTGGCGGGGCGACGATTTAGAGTAACCCGACGGCGCGGCCAACTGCTCGGCGTCCTCGGCGCGATTGTGCTGGTCGGCGGAACGTTCGTCGCCACCCCCGAAGTCATCGCTTTCGTCCAGTCGCCGCCGTCGGTGCTCGCTGCCGTCCCACTGGCGCCGTACGCCGACCTGTTCGTCCTCGGGACACCGACTGCACCGCCAGTCGGCGTCGAGACGGGCCTCGGCATCGCGGTGGTGTGTTCGCTTACCGCCGTCGGTGTCGCGGCGTCGATACCCCTGTCGGTCCGACTGTGGTTCGGCGACGCCAACCGCCGAACCGACACGGCTGACAGCAGAGAAACAGTCAGCATGCCGGGATTCCTGTCGGGACGGCCTCTCGGGCGGGCGGTGTTCTGGCTGTGGCTCCGCGGCGTTCGTGCGCCGACCGGGTTCGTCCACCTGCTGTACGTCGTCTTCGCGACGTTTCCGGCGCTTGGGTCGCTCGCGGGGGCCGAAGAACCGCTGTTGTGGCTTCCACCCGTCGCCCTCGGCGTTGGTGCGTTGTTCGCCGGTGCGGCCTTCGGGCTGAATCCCCTCGGCGACGAGGGGGCGGCGCTGCCGGCCGTCGTTCTCGCGAGGGTGGCCGGCCGGACGCTGGTCCGTGCGCGCATGATGGCCGGTATCGCGCTGCTGTTGCCGCCGGCGCTGATACTCGCCGTCGTTGCGGGCGTCGTCGGTCCGATGACGCTCACGACCGCCGCACTCGTCGTCGCCTTCGGGGTCGTCCTGACGGGGTTCAGCGCCGCCCTCGCCGTCGGTCTCGGGACACTCATCCCGAACTTCGAGTCCCAGCGCGTCTTCGGCGTCGAGGCGGTTCAGCCGACACCGTGGGCCGTCTTCGGCCACCTCTTCAGCGTCGGCGTCGCCGCACTCGTCGGCTTTCTCGCCATCGCCGTCCCGCACCTCCTCGATACGTCCTCGGTCGCCATCCGAATCCTGCCGGTCGGGGCCGTTTCGGCGCTCCTCGCAGTTGTCGGATTCGTGTGCTATCGATACGCAATCCGGCGCGTCGAGACGTTCACCTACGAGTGACGAGGGGGCTCAGGCCGCCCACTCTAACATTCGCGCGTAGAAGGGGTCCGTCGACAACGCCCCACGGTCGCCGACCAACACCAGGGCCTTCTTCGCCCGCGTCAGCGCGACGTTCATCCGACGGCTGTCCTCGAAGATGGGACTCGTGAGGTCTTCGGTGGCGACGAAGGAGATGACGATGACCTCCTTCGAGGACCCCTGAAACCGGTCGACGGTGTCGACGGCCACGTCGGGCAGTCGGCGCGAAATCTCGGCGACCTGTGCCCGGTACGGCGCGATGACGCCGATATCATCGGGGTCGACACCCGCTCGCCGGAACGATGCGACGACTTCGGCGACGCGGTCGGCCTCGATGGAGTTCGTGTTGCCGTCGGCGACGCCGTCGGGATCGACAAAGGAGACGGGGTCACGAAGTTCGGACGGCAAGGCGTCCGTCGAGACGCCCGGCAAATCGTCGAGTCGCTGGGCCGCGACCTCGCCGGTCGCCGGACGGAGCGCTCCGTCGTAGAACTCCCGACTCGAAAAGTATTGCACCCGCTGGCTCATCCGATACTGCTTGTCGAGCATCACGCCCGCCTCCGGATACGCCTCGATGAGCCGCTGGAACAGCGACTCCTGAAGGTCGTTTTCGGCCCGAACGACCGGCGGCAACTGCTGGTGATCGCCGACCAACACGAACCGGTCTGCGAGGTTCGCCGCGAGGAACGTCCCCGGTTCGGTCAACTGTCCGGCCTCGTCGACGACGGCGGCGTCGAACTGTTGTTCCTTCAGGACGCGCGACCCGCAAGCGGCCGTCGTCGCCGCGACGACGCTGGCGTCCCGAAGCGCCGCGGCACGCTCTCGGGGGTCTCCGGACCGTTCGAGTCGGTACTCTTGCATGTCCTCTCGAACTCCAGTCTCCGACCCCCAGCGGACGATGTCTGTAAAGCCCTGCTCTTCGAGCGCCTCGATGGCGTTGTCGACGGCACGGTTCGTAAACGCCGACAGCAACACGCGCTCGCCGCGGTCGACGAGGGCGCGAATCGTCCGGGCCAGCGTGTAGGTCTTGCCCGTCCCCGGAGGGCCGTGAACGAGCGCGAAGTCCTCGGCGGTGACCGCGAGGTTCACCGCCTCGTCTTGGGCCGCGTTGTTGTCGATGTAGGTCCGCTTGCCGTCGCTGAACGACGGGTCGCGGCGGCCGAACAACACGTCCTTGCGGTCGGGGTCGCCACGGAGGATGGCGTCGTGAAGCGCCGTCAACTGCCTGTCGACGCCGATTTCGGAGGGGTACACGTCGAGTCGACGGAGTTCGAGCGGTTCGTCAGCGGTGACGACGATTTCGTCACCCAACTCCTCGACGGTCGCCAACTCCGCTGTCCCGCGTGTCGGATGCCCGTCGCTGGCCAGCACCCGGTCGCCTTCGCGTATCTTCGACACCGCCTCGGAGGTTCGTCGGGCCCGCAGTCGCCAGCGGCCGCCCGAAACCGGTTCTCGACCGAGCGGTTCGAGGTCCAGCAGTGCCCGGTCGTCGTCGGCGCGTTCCTCGGCGGATTGCTCCCACAGTTTTCGGTACTCGCGGTGGACCTCCCGGCGTTCCTCCTCGATGGCGCGATAGAACCGCTCGAAGTACGTCCGCTCTTCTTCGGGGAGCGGTTGGCCGATTTGGCCGGCCTTCGACTCCTGGTCGAGGCGGCCGGCGACGACCATGCAGGTGTCCTGTTCGAAGCAGTACTCGCATTTCGCGTCGGCCTCGTAGCCCGTCGGCACCGTCAGGTCGTACTCGGCGGCGGCGATTTCGTTGCGCTGGCGCAGGACGAACTTCAGGAAACCGGGGCCGATGGCGAACTCCTTGGCCGGCGAGAGGTCCCCGGATTCCTCGTTGCGGTCGAGTGCGGTGTTCTTGGTGTACAACAGCGTCCCCGTATCGGGTGCGTCCGCGACGCTATCGGCCAACAGAAGCGCATAACAGGCCGCCTGCACCTTGTCCTGAAATCGGGGGTCTCGCGTCGTGTTCTTGCCGGTCTTCAACTCGACGGGCATCCCGCGTCGGACGGCGTCTGCCCGTCCCTTGATGCCGAAGCGCTCGGAGATGAGCGTCTGCTCGGAGCGCCAGGAATCCTCATCGGAGAGGGTACCCTGCTGGAGCCACCCCTGAATCGCGGCGGCGTTCTGCCGTACGTCGTCAGCGACCGAATCGGCCGTCTCCCCGAGCAACCCCAAATCGAGTGCGGCCTCGGCGACCCGCTCGTCGATGCTGTCCTCAAGGTCCCGGCCCCTGAGTAGGTCGCCGAACACTTCGTGGACGACGGTCCCCTTGATGACCGGATACTTCAGCGGAATCCCGCTCAGTTTGTTCAGGTAGTAGACGCGGGGACACTGCACCCACCCGCGGATGTCGGTCACGTCGACGAGGAAATCCGGTTCGACGACTACGAGCGAGTCGCCGGTCGTCGAGTACTGGGTCTCCCCGCGGAACTCCCTCTCTTCGGCGTCGGTGACGAGGAAATCCATTCCCTCTTCGAGGAGTTCGGCGGTTTCGGTCCACTTCCCCCACAGCGTCACCTGCACCGCCTCGGCGGCCCCCCGGTCGGGGCGAAGGAGTACTTCGGCGAGTTCGGAGGTCCCGCGACTCGTCTCGACGGTTCGGGGGTCGCGTGCCTCGACGATGGGGCCTCGAAGGTTCACATATCCCCCTGCGTCCTCGGCGGAAAAACGCTATCGGTCGTCGAAGCCGACACCTTCTTTCCGTTGCCGCACCGAGAACGCGGTATGCGCGTCCGTGACTGGCAGGACATCCTCGAAGACGTGGTCGATTCGGGAGCGGACCCGGGCGACTGGCGAGCGGTGGCCGGCGACCGTCGCGGCGGCGTCGGTGAGGACATGTTCCTCGGCCACCCCTCCGTCGGCGTCTATCAACTGAAGACCTACGCGAAGAACCCCTTCGAGGTGCAGGGCGTCGGCTCCCGCGTCGCCCGGAAAATCGACGACGAACTCGACCCGCTGTTCCCCGGCCAAGACAGCGGTGGTCGATTCGGCGTCAATCAGGGCATCGAGGACGAAGACGAAGCCAAACAGCGCGCGAAGGAACTCGAAACCGTCATCGAGACCCACGCGGAAGCGCCGACGACCGGCGACGCGCTGTTCGAGGACGTGATGGACGCCCTCGACAGCCCCGCCCACGGCCCGATGGCCTACGACATGTACGACCGTCCCGAAGGACTCGATGACCTCTCGGAGACGTTCGAGGAAGCCGAGGAACTGCTGACGAACGAACTGGATGACCTCATCGAGGAGAGCGACGTGGGCCGCGGGTTCCAGTAGCGTTTTTTGTGGCTGTTATCGCGGTGTCTCGGTGCCCCACTTCTCCAGCGCCGTGGCGAGTTCGGGGGTTGACTCGGCGCGCGACTGGAGTGACTCACCGTCGACGGAGGCGTCGACGGCCGCCCGCAGTGCGCGAGCGCCCGCTTCGGTCCCGTCGGGGTGGCCGTGAATGCCGCCGCCGGCCTGTACCATGACGTTTGTCCCCAAGGCGTCGAGCAGTTGGTCGACGATACCCGGATGGAGGCCACCGCTTGCGACCGGCAGCACGTCGTTGTGACCGTGGAGGTCCGAGCGGAGCCACTCGTTGATGCCGGCGGTGTCTTCGTTTTCCAGTTTGCCGAGGCCCGCCGTCCCGGTGTGGATGTGGTCGACGCCACAGAGGCGCGCGAACTGTGCGAGACAGCGCATCGAGACGCCGTGTTGGGGCAGGCGGTCGAAGGCCGCATGCATCGCGCGGTGGGCGTGAATCGCCAAATCGAGGTCCTCGGTCCGACGGCGGACCGTCTGGAGGCCGCTCCACCCGGCCGTGATGATGTCGACCATCACGAACGACCCGCCCTGGTCGGCGACGTAGTCGGCGCGGCGGACCATCTCGTCGGTTTCGGCGGTGATGTTGACGAGGTAGTCCTTCCGTTCGCCAGTTTCCTCCTCGGCGCGGTCCCGCGCTTCCAGGGAATCGGCAACGCGCGTCTCGAAGGGGTTGAAATCCTGGTCGGTGAGGTTCTCGTCGTCCTTCAGCAAGTCGACGCCACCGACCCACGCGTCGTAGCCGACCTGGACGTGCTCTTCTGTCGACAGTCCGACTTTCGGCTTGGGGACGGTCGCAAGCGGCGGTCGGTCCCCGGCATCCAGGATTTCGGTTCGGACTGCCGAACCGTACTGCGGCCCGGGGAACGAGGCGGCAAGTCCCTCGGGCCACTCACAGTCGAGCAGTCGGATTGTATCGACGGCTTTCATCCCCATGATGTTGCCGGCGATACAGGACAACACCTGCGCCATACTGCCGTCCTCGAACAGGGCCTCGGGGTAGGCGACGGTTACCTCGGTGCCGTGTTCGCCGTCGTCGCCGATGTCGCAGGCCAGAGCCGAGTACTGCCGCACGTCGGATTCCGGCGAGAGCGCCGCCCATGTGCCGTTGGAACTCTCCGATGCGACGCGAGCGGCCGCCGCTTCGACCGACAGCCCTTCTCCCGGCACGAGTCGGAACGTACAGACGAGGTCGTCGGGTTGGGGGTCGTAGCTCTCGTCGAGGAAATCGGCGTACTCCATACCGAGAACCTTCGTCGCCTGGTGACTTAATAGGGGTTGCCGGTCGCCCACTCTCGAACGAAGCGCGGCGCTCACGAGAACGTCGAAGTCAGTCGAGAACAGTGTTCGCCGTACCGGACCGGCCGTCGGCAGCGACCGGTCGGTGGCCGAGTTCCTCGGCCCGAGGGGTCACTCCGGCTCTTCGCTGGTGTAGCTCCTGTAGCTCATCACTGACCCGTCGACGATGACCGTGTCGGCACCGTGTTGGCGTTCGTGCGGCGGGTCCTCGCCCAGCGCTTCCGTCTCAGCGTCGCCGTACTCGTATGGTGTGTGGTGCTTAACCATACCAGTGTTTCAGCACCCATCGTATATAAATCCTTGTCAGACGTTACCACTCGTATCCGGTCCGTTCGTCGTCGCCGCTTCCCTCCACGGAATCAGTATAAGTAACCCACTATCGACGGCGATTAACCTAATATTGGAAACACGAAACGAGATGTACGTTCATGAAGCGACGCACGTTTCTCGGGGCGACGGGGGCGACAGCCGCTGGGCTACTGGGAACCGGAACGACCACCGCACAGGTAGAGAGTCCGATCGAGAACGTGGAGATACTGACCGACTCGTTCGGGGTCAGCCACATCTACGCCGACGACGTGTACTCACTGAGTTTCGGCAACGGCTATGTACAGGCCAGAGACCGTCTCTTTCAGATGGACGCCGTCCGACTGCTCGGCCGCGGCGAGAGCGCCAAGTGGCTCGGTCCCGCACAGTTGCCGTCCGACATCGAGGTTCGCCGCGACCTCTACAGTCGCGAAGAGATAAACCAACAGTGGGAGCAGGCCAGCGAGACGACTCGGGAAGCCCTCCGTGGGTACGCCGACGGCGTCAACCGACGCATCAGCGAACTGGCGGCGAAGGGGAACCTCCCCGGGGAGTTCGCAGCGCTGGGGCGGGTCCCCGAACCGTGGAAACCCGAGGACTCCATCGCGTTCATCAACTACGCTATCGGCTTCTTCGGCGTCAACGGCGGGAGCGAACTGTCGAACGCGAAGACTCTCGCCGAGATGTTCGAGAACTTCGACAGCGAACGCGAGGCGTGGGAGGCCTACGGCGACCACAACCGCGTCGTCGTCCCCGACGAGCACTACGGCTCCGTCGACGAAGACGAAATCGAGAAAACCGACGAACAAGCCCTCGCATACGGCGACCTCTCCGAGGAGCAACTGGAAGCGATTCGGGCCGCCAAAGGCGTCGAACCGTGGGGCGTGAGCAGCGCCATCGAAATCCCGGACGGCGTCACCGAGGGACTCCGACAGTCCCGCGGGATGATGGAAGGGTTCAAGTTCGGTTCCAACGCCATCATCGTCGGCAGCGAACTCAGCGCCGCAGACAAACCGATTCTCGGGGCCGGCCCACAGATGGGGCTGTTCAAGCCGCCGATACCCTACGAGGTCGGTCTCCACGGCGCCGGCTTCGACGTGGTCGGGATGGGCGTCGTCGGCGCCCCGGCACTGGTCATCGGCCGGACGCCCGAAATCGCGTGGACGGTCACCACCTCCGGCGACGACATGATAGACACCATCGCTGTCGAACTCGACCCCAATGACCGTCACCGATACAAGTGGGACGGCGAGTTCCACGAGATGGCCACCGAGCAGGTGACCCACTACACCAGTCCGGTCGGCGGTGTGGCGCAGGGAGAAACCGACCCACAGAGTTACGACGTGGTTCAACAGGAAGTCGCCCGCGTCGAACAGGAAGGGACCTCGATGCCGGTCATCGCGTGGAACCCCGAAGAGAACATCGCCTACTGCCAGCGCGTGACGACCCGGATGGGCGAACTCGACGGCGCCTTCCAGTGGGCCGAAGTCGGCCGCGCCAACAGCATCGACGAGTTCGAGTCGTACCTCTCGGAGTTTCCCTTCGGCTTCAACTTCCACGTCGTCTCCGACGATGAAATCGCGTTCTTCCGCACCGGCAAACTCCCCGACCGCCGCGGTGACGGCGACCCCCGAATGCCGAAACCCGTCTCCGAACACGACTGGGGCGGCACCAAACAGGGAACCAACATCGGCGCCAGCGTCCGCAACCCCGACCGCGGCTACGTCGTCAACTGGAACAACGCCCCGGCGCCGGGGTGGCGCGAGGGTGACTCAGAACAGCAGTGGGGCACCGTCCACCGCGTCGACGTGATGGAGCGACTCATCGGCGAGGCCATCGAGCGCACCGACGGCAGTCTCACCAGACAGGACGTGGCGGACATCGTCGAGGACTGCGGGGTCGAACACCCCTTCGCGCCGCGCTCGGCGCCCGCGATGATAGATGCCACTCGGCCGGGTTTCGTCGACTCTCAACTGAAGGCGATGGCCGAGGAACTGGAGACGTGGCAAAGCGAGGACTACTCCTTCCGGCCCGGTTCGAACGGCACCTACGACAACGGCGGCATGGCAATCTGGGAGGAAGTCCGCAAAGAACTCCAAGAGTTGGTGTTCGAAGACGAGTTGGGCGAGCAGATGCCGACGCTGAACTACGACCCGACTGCGGTCGACGGACAGGGTGGCGGCGACCCCCACGCCGCCGACCACGGCGCGACGGTCAACAAAGACGTAACGCTCGTCAGCGCCATCGACGGCGACACCGACCATCGGTGGTTCGACGACATCGACGGCGAGAACAAGGTCTCCCGAGTTCAACAGCGAAACGCCGTCATCCGGAAGGCGATGCAGCGGGCCGCCGACACGCTGTCGGAGCGCTACGGCAGCGACGACCCCGCCGACTGGCTGTTGGAGAACCGCCAAAGCGAGTTCGCACCGCTCGGCGCCGCCAACCCCAGTCGCATCCCGATGTCGAACCGTTCGAGTTTCCAGCAGTCCATCGTCATCGGCGAGGGACTGGACGACTCGAAGTCTGTGTTGCCGCCGAGTAACTCCGGACACCAGAGCATCGACGAACTGCCCCTGACGTTGGCCGGCGACGAACCCGACCGACTGACCAACCAACTCGACCTCTACGTGAACTTCGACTACAAACCCCACCCGATTACCCGCGAGCAGGTCGAGTCCCAAGCCGTCGAACAGAAGACGGTTCGGACGGGGAGTTACGACACCGTCGACGTCGGGCGTCCCGCGACGGACCTCGCGGTCAAACTACTCTCGGTGCCCGGCGGCGGCATCCGCGCAGTCCGGAACGTGCCGGTGGGACTGCAACGCAGCATCAACGGCATCCTCGACCGTGCGACGGAGTTGCCCGCCGAGGCCGGCGACGCAGAGATGCCCGAGACGCCCGAAGCGCCGACTGAGGAACTATCCGGTGGTCTCGGTGACCTACTGGAGTGAGCGTCAGCCGTCCAGTACGGTCCCCAACTCGGCCAGCGAGTCGATGACGTAATCCGGCCGAACGTCGCTTTCTTCGACGTCCTCGTCCGTCGAGACGCCGGACCGAACCAGTATCGTCGTCATTCCCGCTTGCTCCCCCATGGCGATGTCGGTGTTCAGTCGGTCGCCGACGACGAGACACCGCTCCGGGGAGGCGTCGAGGACATCGAGTGCCGCGCGTTGGGCTTCCGCGGATGGCTTGCCGAGGATTCGTTCGGGGTCGCGTTCGATGATGCCGCCGACAGCGTTGATGACCGCGCCAGACCCCGGAATCATCCCGTCGTGGTGTGGGACGAGCAGGTCGGGGTCGGTCCCGTAGAACGTCGCGCCGGACTCCAGCGCCCGGTAGCCCGCGAGCATATCCCCGTAGTCGAACTCGCGGTCGTAGGAGGCGACGAGCACGTCGGTCTGGGTGGCATCGGCGACGAGGTCGATGCCGGCGGCTTCGAACTGCTCGCGGAGGCCCTCCGAGCCGACGAGGAACACCGAATCGTCGCCGTGTTCGGCCGCGAGGAACCGCGTCGTGACGGTGCCGGCCGAGAGTACCCACTCGGGGTCGACGTCGATTCCGAGGTTGCGCAATCGGTCGCTGTATGCTGCCCGTGACTTGGTGGGGTTGTTCGAGAAGAACAGCGTCCGCGTTCCGTCCGCGCGGAGGCGGTCGATGGCCGCCGCCGCGCCGGCAATCAGTTCGTCGCCGCGGTACACCGTCCCATCGAGGTCCAGTACCGCGCCCTCGTATGCCATACCCGGGGTAGGCGTCGGTCGGTGTTAACCCTCGGTATCGAGGCGAGTTCCGAACCGAACAATCGTCGCCGCCGCCGTCGGGAGGACGACCGAGACGGCGAGTAATCCGAGCGACAGCGGAAACGCCGTCGTGACGGCGCCGAGAGTGCCGTACCACGCCAACACGACGCCGTAGGCCACGAGGACGAACGCGCCGAAGTATACCCCGAGGACGAACGCCCGGCCGGTCGAGACGGCGACGAGGCCCAACAGCGCGCCGGCGAGTATCAACCCGGCCCAGTGGACGACGCTCGCGAGGACGCCGACGACGAAGACGACGAGAATGGCCGCCTCGGCGCGAGGTCCCTCGCGGACGCCGCGAAGGCGTTCTGCGGCGCTCATTGTTCCCCCTCGAATCGGATGATGACCGGACCGCGCTGTTCGAACGGGAGCGGGTCGGTGTCGCCGGCCGCCCACGTATCGAGGCGGTCGTCGTAGTGCGGCGACAGCGGATTCCCCGACTGCCCGCCCGGCAGCGACCCGACGCCGCCGTCGCCGTCGACGACCATCCGGAAGGAGGCGCCGACCTGCGTCGAGCGGTCCGAGCGGAAGTTGAACACCGTATCGGGCGACCCATCCATCGCGCGCTCCTCGTAGTCGAGGAAAGAAAGCGGGAACGGGTGGTTCAAATCGAGGCGGTTGTAGTCGCCGTAGGTTTCGTAGCCCGCGCGGTCGATTCTTTCGAGGGTCCGGTTCAGTGCCCGCGCGGCGATGTCGGCACGCGTCTCGGTTTCGCGGGTCCGTGGGTCGTCGAACCACCTGCTTTCGGCCGGAAGCGTCTCCAGGGTCCGGTCGGCCGGGAAGTACGATTCGTCGAGACCGTTGGCGCGGAACTGCGGCCCCCAGGTCGCGTTGCGGTAGGCGTCGAGCCACAGTCGGAACACGAGCGCCGCCTCCGAATCGGCGTCCATCCGGCGGTCCCACGCTTCGAGGTCGTCGACCGCGGCGCGCTGTTCCGGCGTCATCTCCTCGCGAGCGCCGGTCAGGTGCGGCAGGAACGCCTCGGCCGCCTTCGAGTAGGTGTCGCCCTGCAGGTCGGTGTGGAACGACCGGTTCATCGGCTCGCCCGAGGCGGCCCGTTCGTCCAGTCGCTGGTAGATGCGCTCGCCGCGGTAGCCGTCGGCGTAGCGCGTACTCCGAGCGATGTAGAACGGCGGGTCGTCCGTGGTCCGCTGATTCGCCGTGGCGACGTACGGTGCGTTTCGCACCTCGGGGTACTCCTCGAAGGCCGCGAACCCGGGGCCGTCGAAGTCGCTGACGCCGTAGGGTTCGAAGCCGGCCCACTCGCCGTGTCCGGCCGAGCCATCGAACACCCGGTCGCCGGCGACCGTCTCGTTGTCTACTGTCCGAATCGGGTACTGGCCGGTGATTCGGAACAGCGTCTCGCCGTCGCGGTCGGCGGCGACGATGTTCTGTGTCGGCAGGTCGAATCGCCGAAGCGCCTCCCGGACGTCGTCGACGCTGTCGGCGTGGTTGAGGTCGTAGACGGCTTCGGCCTCCCGCGTTCCCGTGAGGCCGAGCCACGCCACCGCGACGCGCTGGCCCTCACGTTCCAGCAGCGGCCCGTGGACGGTCTTCTGTACCTCGACCGTCCGGTTTTCGCCGCCGGAGACTGCGATGGTCTCCGTTCGAGATTCGACAGTTCGCGTCTCGCCCTCGTAGCGGTAGGTCTCCTCGTCGGCCCACTCGTAGGTGTATGTGTCGAGTACGTCCGCGCCGACGTTGGTGAAGCCCCACGCCACCTCGTCGGTCGCGCCGATGACGACCACGGGAAGGCCGGGGAAGGCGACGCCGCGAACGCTCGTCTCGGGCGATTGGAGGTGCATCTCGTACCACGTCGGTGGGACGGTGAGCTGGAGGTGGGGGTCGTTGGCGACCACCGGCGTGCCGTCCTCTGTCATACTGCCGGAGACGACCCAACTGTTCGAGCCGATACCGCGTTCGGGTTCGTAGGGTGCGACGGCATCGTGTATCGCACCGAAGTCGGCTTTTTCGGGGGCGGGGCGGGCGACGGAGGCTTGGGAGTCGGTGACGGCCGTCCCGTTGCGGACGATGGGCGTGTCGTGGTCGAGGCGGTCGGGGTACAGTTCGCCCGAACCGTCGACTCGCTCGCGAACCGTCGCCTCCTCGATGTCGGCGAACGAACCGGTCAGCCCCCACGAGACGAGTTTGCCGACGAGGAGCGTGTCCTGTGGCGTCCATCGGTCGGGTTCGTAGCCAGCGACCTGGAACTCCACGGGCAGCGGTCGGTCGTCCATGTAGCGGTTGACGCCGTCGGCGTAGGCCTCAACGCCGGCGCGGGTCTCCTCGTCTTCGATGGCTTCCCACGAGGCGTTGGCGGCGGCCGCGAAGTCCATCTGCCGGTGGAAGCGGTCGGATTCGACCTGTCCGGGGCCGAACGCCTCGGCGAGTTCCCCCCGCATCAGTCGACGCTGTAAGTCGAGTTGGAACAGTCGGTCCCGAGCCTGCACGTAGCCGACGGCGTAGGCCAAAGCCCGGTCGTTTTCGGCCTCGACGTGTGGAACGCCGCGGTCGTCGTACCGGACCGTCGCCTCACCGTACGGGCTCTCGACGGTCGTCGGCCCGGTCGCCGCCCGGGAGAGTTGGCTGCCGGCCGAATCGGGGTTCGCTTCGTCGGCCAGCGCCCACGCGTCGCCGCTGAAGGGCGCAACGAGGGCGATCGGGCCACTGGCGACGACGAGGCTACCGACGAGGACCGCCGCGAGGAGGACTGCGAGAAGTCGCTGTCGAGTCGGGCGCATACCCTCCGGACACGGCCGAGGGTCAAAAATCTACGTCGCGTTACTCCTCCGAGAGTTCGATGGCCTCGACGATGCGACGACCTTCGCCGTCGGCGTCGTACCGGTAGACGACATCCTCGGTCTCGTCTTCGGTCGCCCGATGGGAGCCGTCACACAGCGGTCGCTCCGAGGAGAGCCCACACTGACAGATGAACAGTTTGCCGTCGTCTGCGAGGTCTGACTCGTCGAATACGGCCGGTGTCGTCGCCTCGTGACGGACTTCGCGTGTCATACAACGTCCCTGGGTCGCGGGCAGAAAAAGGTTGACGCGGCAGTCTCAGGAGTCGTTGGCCTGCTCGAACCAGTCGGGGCGGTCGACGCTCGTGTCGTTGATTTCGCCGAAGCCCATCTGGACGGAGACCGTCCGGTCGGACTCGACGACGAACGCCGCCCGCCGGATGGTTCCCCGCTCGTCGACGACGATGCTCGTCTCGAAACTGTCGATTTCGCTTTCGTCGACATCGCTCCGAAGGATTGCGGCGGGATTCGTCACGTTCTCGCTGGCGTAGCTGTAGAACGTTCCCTCGTCGGTTTCGTGGACCGTCGCGTTGCCGTACTCGACGTTGGCCAACAGCGGGCCGACGAACTGGATGCCGCTGAACTCCGACATGTTGTACGCACGGTCGGAGTCGTTGTACCGGACCTCGTCACCGGATTCGACCCGGATGTAGACGCGGTCGTCCTCGAAGTACGACACCTGCGATGCTTCGCCGGTGTCCTGAATGACGTAGGCGCGTTCGTCGTCGCGGTCGACGATTTGCTGGTAGGTGAACGTCGTGTTCGCCTCCCCTTCCTGGATGAGGCTGTCGTAGCTGAAGATGTAGCCGTCGTATCCGGTGAGAGCGTCGAGATGCGTCGCAGCGGCCGTTCCGGCGTCGGTGACGCCACTGGGACCGTAGCCGTCGGGGTATGCGGCGTCGGCCGGGGCCTCACCGGGGTCGGCGTCGGGGTCCGCCGACGGGACGCTGTCGCTTGATTCGCCGGCCGGCGTCGGTGTTGCTGTCGGCGTCGGTGTCGCACCGTCCGCCTCAGGCGTCGTGTCAGTGCCACCTTCGTCCCACACTGGAAGCGCAGAACAGCCGGCGAGCGACACGAACAACACGAGGGCGGCGAGAACTCCGAGTCGGCGGTTCATGCCAATTCCTGTCACCGAGAGTGTAAAAACGCTGTGTTCAGTTCAACTACTGTCGACCCACGATGGGCGTTCGACGGTCGTCTCTCCGAGCGACGAGAGTTCGAAGGACATGTCGACGGTCCGCTCGGAGCCGTCGACGGTGTAGGTGATTTCGTACTCCGCGGTGTGGATGACCCCCTCGCTGTCGACGGCGAAGCTCGCGTCGAACGAGGAGACGTTCTCGGCACTGTCGACGCCGAGGAAGCTTCCCGCGCCCGCGATGTCGCTGGATTCGTAGACGACGACGGTTTCTCCGTCGCGCTGTTCGACGCTCGCGTCGTACTGGGAGGCGTTGAGCAGGAACGGCTCAACGGCCTCAGAGGCCGTCAATTCCGAGGTCGGGAACGTCTCGTTCGAGGACGCCACGTCCCCGTACTGGCCGTTGTAGGAGCTTCGGTTGTACTGCTGGCCGTCGCCGTAGTAGGTCTCACTCGTCCCGTTGGCGCTGTCGGTTTCGACGGCGACGGTTCGCAGCGCCTGTTCGTTCTCGAAGTCGACGCGGTAGTCCCCCTCGACGAGGGTTTCGCCATCCGCGGTGTCGATTGTGTACTGGTAGTCACCGGTGTAGCTTCCCTGGGATTGGACGGCCGCCTCGTAGCTATCGACGGCCTGTTGACCGTCAGTGATGCCGTCGGAACCGAATCCATCGGCGTAGTCGAACTCCGAGGGGTCTTCTGGGACCGGCGTCCCCTCTGGTTCGGGCGTTCCGTCGCCGCCGTTGTCACCGACGAGTCCGGAACACCCGGCGAGTAACACGACGACCACGACCGAGACGGCTAGTGTCGAACGGGATACCATATCCGAGGCTGTTGCGTACCACGTATAAGGGTAGTGGCCATAGCGCGAATATGGACGGTATCGTCTTCTTTCGAACGCAGCGACTCGGAGAAGTAGTCGACTTCTACACTGAGGGTCTCGGCGCCGACGTGTGGCGCGAACAGCCCGATTGCACCATCCTCGAAGTCGGAGAGTTCCGATTCGGGTTCTGTGAGCGTGAGACGGCCGAAACCGACGGCATTCTCACGTTCGTCGTCGATTCCAGAGCGGCAGTCGACGAGTACTACGCCGAACTGGAGGCCGTCGGGGAGTCGCCGCCGACGTACAACGAACGCTACGGGATTTACCAGTGTTTCCTCACGGACCCGGAGGGACGGACCGTCGAGATACAGGTCTTCGAGTAGTCACGCCGCCGCTTCCATGGAGCCGAGTCGCTCACGGCGCCGCTGTTCGCGGCGCTTGACGAGTTCTTCTTGGAGTCGGTCGGCGACGATTTCTCGGAGTTCACTCGCCTTCGCTTCGTCGATGTCGAGCGCTCGGGTGGCCCCACTCGTCAGGCCGCTGGTTCCGGCGGTGTCGACGACGAGCGTCGCCAGTCGACGGCGCCGCTGGAAAATCGTCTGTGAGTCGACGACGGTCTGAACCCGGTAGTAGGGAACGACCGAAATCGTTCGCGTCCAGAAGCCCTCCCGGAGGACGATGTACTCCGACTGGAGGTCGTAGCCGAGGTTGCGCCATTTCAGGTGTGCGGCCACCGGCGCCGCGGCGACCAACACGGCCGTCGCGTACCACGCGAACGTGAGTCCCGTGAACCGGTCGACGGCGAAGGCGGCGGCGACGACGACGGCGGCGACGATGCCGTATCTGACGACGTACCGCTGGCGGGCGCGTTTCGGCGGGCGCTCGAATGCCACGTCCTCGAAGTCCTCGACGGATTGGGCGAGGTCGAACACCCGTCGGCGGTCGGCGAGTGGCACCGCCGACTGCGAACCGGCGTCGTTCGGGGAGTAGCCGGCCGTCTCGACGGCCAAGGAGGCATAGCCGAGGCGTCGGGCGATGACGTTCTCCGAGATGGAGAGCGTCTGGACCTTCTCCAGCGGGATGGTGCCGCTGAACCGCTGAAGGAGTCCCCGCTCGTAGTGGAGTTCGTCGGTCACCCGCGATAGCCGGAACCCGTAGTAGTTCGTCACCGCCAGTGCGCCGCTTATCGCCGCGGTCACGGCGACGATTGCGACGGCCGCAAGCGGCGCCGTCACAGCGAGACCGACTAACGGGTCGCCGAACTGCCCGGTGAGCGACGGTGCGACGACCGGCAACAGCACCGTCACGAACGACAGCAACCGGAGGTCGATGCCGACGACGCCGAGCAACACGAGTTCCTTCGGCGTGATGGCGAACAGTTCGCGTTCCGCCGGCGCTTCGGCGGTCGTCTCGTCCGTCGAGGTGTCGCCTCGTTTGAGACGGCCGATTTCCGACTGGAGTCGTTTCGCCTCCTCGAAACTGACGTACTTCAGGGACCCCTCCGTCGAGGAACCGCCGGCGGTTTCGAGGTCAATTTGGGCGATGCCAAGCAGTCGGTGGACGACGTTCCGCGAGATGTCGACGTTCTGGACCCGTCGAACCGGAATCTCGCGGTTCCGGCGAGAGACGACCCCCGAGGCGATGTCGAGGGTGTCCTCGGTGAGTTCGTACTCGAAGCGCTGGTAGTAGACGAGTTGGTACGCGAGCGTGACGAGGAACCACGCGACGACGACCAACCCGACCCCCGTGAACCCGCCGAACGTCTGATTGCCGAAGACGAGGAAGACGAGCACCCACGCGAGCCTGAGGACCGATTCGCCGGCGCGGTACGGAACTGACAGTGGGTCGAGGTTCATTACACTGCGTCCTCGCCCTCGGCGGCGATGGCCAACTGTTTCAGCCGAGTCTGGAGGTCCTCAGCGCGCTCCGGCGTCAACCCGGGTATCGACACGTCGGCGCCGCGTGAGCCGGCAGTGTAGACGACGGTCGTCGCCAGCCCGAACGTCCGTTCTAGGGGGCCGCGGCTAGCGTCGACGTGCTGGATGCGGACGTAGGGGACGACGGTTTTTACGCGCGTCACGACGCCGCGTTCGAGATACAGCGAATCCTCGCGGACCTCGTAGGTCCACGACCGATACCGGAGCACCGACAGCGCCGCGCCCAGAAGGAACACGGCGCCGAAGACGACGCCGCCGAGCCGTGGGGTACCGGGGGAGAAAAACGCGAACGCGACGGCGGCGATGACGCCGAGAACCGCCGCCGAGATGCCACTCTGCAGTATCCAGACGGCCTGAATAGCCGGTTCGAGCGTCTGCTGGGGACCGGTGAGGGCTTCGATGTCGGGAACGTTTCTCCCAGGAGACTCCTCCGTGTCGGCGTCGGTGTCGGCCGCTACCCGCCGAACAGCCGGCGCCAACTCGGAGCCGAAGGGACCGTCGCCTGCTGAGTCCGTATCGTCCATTGGGTTTCGTTGTGTACGGGTCGTATATAGTAGGCCGTGTCCGGTCGCCGTCTCACTCGCGGTGGATGCGACCAGCGGTCACGTCTATCGGGGCGGCAAACCGCAGTCGTGGGTCGCCATCGGGGCGCTCGAAGCCGTTGGCCGAAAACAGCGTGTTCGACCGGATGTCGGCGGTGGCCGGCGCCAGCGACCACGGTTCGTGGTCGATATCACCGTAGTACAGTCGGCCGCCGTCGTCGGTCGTGTAGAACCGGTAGCGTTCGGTGAGAAACGCGTCGAGCGAGTCGGGAGCGGGCGTCTCGAAGCCTCCCGCCGGGGCGTACGTCGCGTCGAACTCCGCCGGGGCGGCGTCGGTTCCTCGACGGTGGCTCCTGAACGTGACCTCGCGGTTGGTTCCCTCTCCTTGCGTCCGGATGTCCATCTCGGCGCGGTAGTACGGCAACTGGAACAGCGCCCGCGCGAGGCCGACGCCGACGCGGTCGTCGGCATCGAGGTTGAAGAAGTACACGCCCGGCCGACCGTCGACGTTAACGTACGTCCGGAGGTTGAGTTCGCCGAATCGGAGTCCGACGGGGACGCCTCTGGGACGAATGTCGGCCATCACGAACGGGACGACGCCGAGGTAGGCGTCGCCGTCGTAGGTGTCGACGGAGACGCCGTCGGGGAGCCGTCGAGCGACGATGTCGGCGTTCACCGGCCAGTGGGCGAACAGCAGGTCCCGCCACGTCATCGAGAGCAGTGCCCGCATGGTTGAAAGTACGACCGCCGTCGGTTTCGGCGTGACGGTCCCGGAAGTTACAGCAGGTGCCCATCGACGATGTCGACGAGCGAAACGACCGGTTCCTCGGGATGAAGTGCGAGGAAGACGCCGCTGTGGCCGGCGTAGACGCGGAGAATCTTCACGCCGTCCATCGCGGTCGTCACGTAGTTCACCGACCCTGCTGCGGGGAGAAGTTCCTCCGAGAACAGCGCGATTTCCGCGAAGTCGACGTTGACGTAGTCGTGGAGTTCCGAGAAGTGTTTTTCCATCGACACTTCGTCGGGGTACATCGCCCGCGTCTCGGGGGCGACGTACAGCGGTTCGAACCCATCGGAGTCGAACCGAACGACGCTGTACACCGTTTCCTTCGCGTGGGCTCGAATCAATTCGACGGCGTCCGTCACCCCGCCGTCCGTTCCGGAGGCGCCGGTCGATGCCATACGTATTGACAACTGTTGTCACGATAAAAAGCCATTGGCGGAATCGAGCCTAGAAACGCCCGATGCGCCGAGTGCTTTTGTCTCGGCTCTCCGAACGGTCACACATGGAGTTCCGCGTCGTACAGGGCGATATCGCTGCACAGTCGGCGGACGCACTCGTCAACGCCGCCGGAACCAGCCTTCAGATGGGGTCGGGCGTCGCGGGCGCGCTCAGGCGAGCGGCCGGTCGTGGCCTCAGCGAGGCCGCCGTCGCGGAAGGGCCGGTCGACCTCGGAGCGGCGGCCGTCACCGACGCCTTCGACCTCGATGCCGACTACGTGATTCACGCGGCCGCGATGCCGCACTACGGCGACGGACAGGCGACCGCTGAGAGCATCCGCGATGCGACTCACAACGCACTCGCCGCCGCCGACCGACGCGGCTGTGAGTCACTCGTGATTCCCGCCCTCGGCTGTGGCGTCGCCGGATTCGACCTCGCAAAAGGCGCCCACATCATCGCCGAAACCATCGACGCCTACGACCCCGAGTCGCTGTCGGACGTGCGATTCATCGCCTACAGCGACGAGGCGTTCGAAACGGTTCGAGCGGTCGCCGAGTCGGTGCGAACTCCAGAGTGACCGCGGACGTATTTAACGAACCGTTGTATCGCGGCAACACGCACACCCGTTTCGGCGTGTTGGATGGAGACAACATGAGACGGCTGTTCACGTACGCGCTGGCCGTGGTAGGCACGTTCGGCGTCCTCGGCGTCGGGTTGGGTCTGGCCGGAAACTTCACGCTCAGTTTCTTCATCGAGCAGTTCGTCGACCCTGGAACCAACCCCCTCGACGTGACACAGGTCGCGCTCATGTTCCTCGTCGTCATCGTCATCATTTATTCGACCGGTCCGATAGCCTCGGTGGTCGCCGGCGTCGTCATCGGCCAAGTGCTTCCCGACAGAGAGGGCGCTGCGTCAGTCGTCGTCGGCATCAGTGCGTTCCTCGGGTTCTACCTGTTCGTCGCGCTGTCGTTGTTCTTCACCTTCTCCGTCCTCTCGGAGTACGGCGCCTTGAGCGGTGGCGGCGGACCACTCGACCCCGCCGGCCTCGTCACGCTGACAGTACAGGTGAGTCTCCCGGTCGGACTGGTCGGCTTGGTGAGCGCCTACATCACGAGTCGGGTAAGCGAAGGCGAGAAAGCGGCGGCCGTTCCGGCGCCGGAGGAACCGACCGAAACAGAGAACGACGAGTCAATCCAGTAGTTTGAAACCGGTCTCAGTGAGCGATTTCCGAGAGCATCCGCGCCTCGATTTTCCGGAGGTGTTCCCCGACGGTCGTCGTCGACACGTCGAGTTCGTCGGCGATGTCCTGGTGGGTCGCTCTGCGGGGCACCTCGTAGTATCCGAGGTCGGAGGCGGTGTTGAGAATCTCCTGTTGGCGGTCGGTGAGCAGCGAGGAGAGTTCCCGGAGTTCGGGGTCGTAATCCGAGAGCTGTTCGAGTTCGAGACGGATGCTGTCGGGAACGTCGTCGATGGCACGGCGAACGGTCTCTTCTTTGCCGATGATGGCGACCCGGAAGCCGTCACCGCCGTACTCGATGGGGGTGTCGACGACGAACTCGTGTTCCTCGGTGAGGTCGAAGAGTGCGGCGCCGGCCTCCGTCGGTTCCGTGTGCACGTACGCCTGAAGGCCGTCTCGAACCGACGAGACGTTGTACGAGAGAATCTCGTCGCAGTTTTCGAATATCTCCTCGAGTCGCTCGCGGCTCCCCCGGAGTTGTGTGAGAAGGACGGCAGTGCCGTCGTTGAGGCGGTTGAAATGTAAGATTGACTCCCGCGTCAGCGAAGGGTCGGCCTCGATTTCCTCTCCCACGGGGTCGATATCGCCGTCCGTGGGCATGAGAGAGACTTTGACGTACCGCATCAACCCGTCGTTGGCAGGCGGGCTATATATCTTCCCCGCTCGGGTCGGATCGCGTGGAACCGGTCATTGCCGGCAGTAGCCGTAACCCGATGGCACCCGTTTGACCCAATAGAGACGATGAACCGGGGAGTGACCGTCGGGTTCGTGACCGTCCTGATGCTGGCGCTGTTCGTCGGCGCCGTACCCGGCGGTGTCGGCGTCGCGGCCGCGAGTCACGAACCCGAGAGTGCGGATTTCACCGTCAAGCCGATGGGCGACCGCTCGCCCGGCGCGACCGACGTGAAGTACGGCCAGTTCGTCGTCGGTGAAGCCGGAACGGACTTCGAGACGCTCGAAACGCTGTTGGCCGTCTACGAGGAGGGAAGCTTCGAGGGCTGTGGGCCGTCGAACTCCGATACGTTCGGTATCGACCGCGGGAGCACCTACGACGGCCAGCAGGTCGACGAGAGCCTCGAAAGCAACGTCAAGAGTTTCTCTGCCGGCGAGGACCGCTTCGAAATCGAGTTCTACGGCGAAAGCGACTTCGGCGGTTCGACGACCCATCTCGACGACGGCGACGAAATAGTTTCGGTTGCCACGTGTTACACCAACCCCGACGAACCCGGTTGGTACCAACTCACCGGAAGCACGACAGGCGTGACCGCAAGCGGCGAGCGAAAGACCGTCGAGGCCGAATCCCACTACTTCTGGATTTGTGACTGCGAGAGCGAAGCCGAAGCCAGAGAGCAACTCGGACCGCCGCCGTCGGAACCGGAGCCGACGCCGACGCGGACACCGACGCCGGAATCGACGCCCGAGTCTTCGGGCGACAGCACGCCTGAAGACGACACGACGAGTGAGGACACCTCCACGACCGAATCGACGCCGACTCCCGACGACACCCCCGTCGCGACGACGCCCGAACCGACCACGACACCGGAGCCGACGGCGCGACCGGAACCGACGCCCACGCCGACGGAGGCACAGTGGGAACGTGAAGTCGTCCAGTCACCGACGGCCGGCGACGGCGCTGGCTTCGGCGGCGGCGTCGCCGTCGTGGCGTTGGTCGGTGCGGTGTTGCTCGCTCGTCGGCGCTGAGGGCCGTTTTATTCGTGACCCGAGATGGGGACGGGTTCGTACGGCTCTTCGAGGTAGGCGATGTCGCTGGCCGAGAGGTCGATTTCCAGCGCTTCGACGGCGTCTTCGAGGTGTTGAATCTTCGAGGCGCCGATGATGGGAGCGTCGACCCAATCCTTGTGTAGCAGCCACGACAGCGACAACTGCGCCATCGAGACGCCCTTATCAGCGGCTAACTCCTGGACGCGCTCGTTGATTTCCTTCCCGCCGTTGTCGGCGTAGGGGTGCTCCTGGGCATAGTCGTCGGTTTCGGCGCGCTTCGTCGACATGTACTCCTCGTGGGGGCGAGTGAGGTACCCCCGAGCCATCGGGCTCCACGGGACGACGCCGAGTCCCTCCTTTTCACACAGCGGGAGCGTCTCGCGTTCCTCCTCCCGGTAGACGAGGTTGTAGTGGTTCTGCATCGTCGCGAACCGCTCTAACCCCTCCCTGTCGCTCGTATGCAACGACTCGGCGAGTTGGTGGGCCCACATCGAGGAGGCACCGATGTGACGGACCTTCCCGCGGCGGACGGCGTCGGTCATCGCCCGGAGCGTCTGTTCGATGGGCGTGTCGTAATCCCAGCGGTGAATCTGATACAGGTCGATGGTGTCCATTCCGAGGCGGTCCAAGGAGGCGTCGAGTTCCTGCTCTATGGCCTTCCGGGAGAGTCCTCCCGAGTTCGGGTCGTCGTCGCGCATTCGGAAGAAACACTTCGTCGCGACGACGCTCTCCTCGCGGTGGCCTTCGAGGGCGTCCCCGAGGATGCGCTCGCTCTCGCCGCGAGAGTACATGTTGGCGGTGTCGAAGAAGTTGATGCCGAGGTCCCGCGCCCGCTCGACGAGTTCGTGGCCGAACTCCTCTCCCTTGACCCACTCACGCCAGTCGGAGTCGCCGAAACTCATACAGCCGAGACAGAGTCGTGACACTTCGATACCGGTCGAACCCAGCGTGGTGTACTCCATACGGACAGTCCCACGTGCCGTGCGCAAAAAGCTACCCGAGGCGTTCGGCATCGATTCGGTCGAGTCCGAACCGGAGTGCGACGGCTGCAACGGCTGCGACGGCGACGTATCCCGCGACGTGGGCGTAGGTCGTGAGCGTCGGACTGTCGATGGCGAGGAGTGCGACGGTCGTTCCCGGGTGTTCTGGGAGCGCCGTTGCGGCGGCGAAGGCCGCGAGCGCGCCGAAGGAATAGGTCAACTGGGCGCGCTGACGGACGGGAATCGTGACCGCCAAGCCGGCGGCGAAGACGACGGCGACGACCGCTACCGCCATCGTGAGCACGACGAGCGCGACGACGTTGGAAATAGCGATGCCGTTGAACCCCAGGAGGACGACCCAGAGCAGCAATTGTAACGGCGCGAGCACCGCCATGACGCCGGCTTTCCCCTCGACGATTTCGACGAGCGAGGCCGGCGTGACCCGAAGCAGTTCGAGCGTCCCGCGTTCGACCTCCTCGGTTACCGAATCGACGACGACGGCGCCGCTTATGAACACCGGTAGGAAGACGAGCAACGGAACGAGGATGGTGTAGGTAAAGCCGAAGTACGGGCTGGCGTCGACCGACGGCGGCAGCGGGATGGGGTCGAAATCGAGATGTGCCGCACGGTCGCGTCGTTCGCTACGTTCGAGTTGCTCCAGCGCCGCCCGGAGGCGGACGACGACGAGCGTCTTCTGGAGACTCGACTGCGGTGCCTCCACCGACACGTCGATGCGGCCGTCTCGATGTTCGGCGACGGCGATGGCCGCCGCATCACCCCTGTCGAAGCCGTCGCGGGCGTTGGAACGGTCCCGGTACTCGACGGGGTTCAGTCCCTCGACCTCGTTGCCCGCCGCAATCAGTTCGTCTGCGGCCTCGCCCGTGACGGCGACCTGTATCTCCTCACCGCCCCCACCGGGGTCGTACAGCGACGTGAGCCCGACGACGAGGAACGACGAAAAGCCCGCGATAATCAGTTGGATGAGAATCGCGAGGACGATGGTCTTCTCGCGGGACAGCGAGCCGAGTTCCCGTCTGGCGATGGTCGTTCTAGACAAGGCGGCTCACCACCGCGAGGTTGTAGACGAGATGAACCGCGATTGCCCCAACGAGTCCGACTGCGAACCCGGTCCGGTCACGGCTCGCGCCGAGTGCCGACAGCGTCGACGTGACGACGTGCAGCGCCAGCGGTGCGACCGCGAGGAGGGCGATAATCGCTGGGTCCCGAGTGCCGAGGCCGGTCTGGAAGGCGGCATCGGCCACCTCCAACCCTGGAAGCCCGACGAGTTGGACGGCGAGCGAGACCTTCTCGGCGAGGAAGAAGCCGACGCCAGCGGCCGCGCCGACGACGACGGCGACGGCCATCGAGCGGTCGTAGCGGCCGTGGACGTACCCCGCATAAATCGGCAACCCCTTCGCCAACTCCTCGATGACGGCGATGGTGGCGAAGACGAGCGGCACCGAGACGGCGACCGGAAGGGCAAACAGCAGCGCGACGGCGAGCAACTCGGCGACGAAGACGAACGGGACGAGCAGCGCCACGACCAAGAGGAGACTCCGGGGACGCCGGATACGGCCCGCCAGCGCGTCCAGTGCCTTCAGGTGGACCGGTCGCTGGGTGAAGAGGTCCTCCTCGCGGTAGACGCCCAACCCCAGCAGAAAACAGACCCCGGCGACGAGCGTGACGGGGCCGGTCGCGAAGACGAACTCGCCTGCGGTGACGCCCGCCCCGGTGAGGTCCCGAACCGCGACGGTGAGCGGCGAGACGAGCGCGACTGGGCTGGTCTGGGTGAAGATGGCGGGGACGAACGCATACGAGGTCAACACCGTACTCGCGGTGACGGTGACGAAGGTGAGTTCCTTGAACGAGCGGGCGAACATCGAACCGAGGAACGTCGTCGCGAGGAACAGCAGTGCCAGCGGCAGGACTGCCAACACCGACAGCGGGCCGGCTTCACCGCCCAACGCCCACAGACCGGCGACGACAGCAGCAGTAATGGCCAGCGCCGCCGCAAGATACGGGAGCGTCTTCCCGAAGACGATTTCAGCGGGGCTGACGGGCGCGACGAGAAGCAGTTCGCCGCGGCGGTTCAGTCGCTCCGAGAGCATCGAACTGCCATAGGCTTGGATGACGAAGTTCAGCGGCAACACGAAGAGGAACGCCAACACGAGCGACTGGAAGGGAAACGGCGGCGAGATGTCCGATGGTGACCCCGTCGATTCGGTCGTGCCGAACAAATCGAAGGCACCCAGCGACGGTGCACCGATGGAATCGTCGTCGGTCGTCTCCCCGGAGTCGCCGACACTCCCACCGCCGGTACTTCCGCCGTCGGTGCCGCCGGTTCCGGTACCCCCGAAACCGTCACCGCTGCCGGAGTCACCCCCGCCGCCCCCGTCACCCCCCGCATCGAAGCCCCGTTCGACGTACCGAATCGTCACCGTCACGGGGAAGGCGGCCGTTTCGTTGTCCTCCTCGTACATCCGCCGGTCGTTGTAGCGGTCGACGGACTCCCGCAACGTCGCGACGACCGCCCGACTCTTGTCGGTCGGCGCTCCCCCTTCGGCTGCCAGATACAGCGTCGTCTCGTCGCCACGCTCCTCGATGTAGAGGTCGTATTGGCTGTCGGCCGGCAGCGTGCCGCTCTCGATGGCTGTGGGGTCCGGTTCGACGACGGCAAAGGAGGAATCCGCCGCGATGGGGTCGTGAAGCCGACTATCCTCGGAAACGCCGACACGATAGATGCCGTCTTCGAGAGCGACGCCGCCCCCGGCGACGGCGACGCTGACCGCGAGGACGAACGCGGTAGCGGCGACGGCAACCGCAACCGCCCCACGGTCGAGGCCGCCGACGCCCTTGGTCGCCTCCCAGCGGGCGATGCGGAGGAGTTTTCGGGGGCGCATCAGGCCTCCGTCTCCCGCGCGTCGTCGGCCTCGGCGAGGTCGAGAAACAGCCGTTCGAGGCTCGGTTCGACGGTTCGGATATCGTCGATTTCGCCGCCGCGGTCACTCGCAGTCTCCCGGAGTTCTTCGACCGACTCCATGTCATCGACGACGCTGCGATAGCGACCGTTCTCCGCGACTGCGTCGGGGACCTCGACGGTCGTGAACACGTGGTACTCGGTGTCGCCGTAGCGGTCCCGGAGGTCCTGGAGTGGGCCCTTCGCGACGATGCGGCCCTCGTTCATGATGGCGACGCGGTCACAGACCTCCTCGACGTGATAGAGGTTGTGCGCCGAGAAGACGACGGTTCGGCCCTCCTCGGCCAACTCGCGGGTGAACTCGATGATGTAGTTGGTCGTCAGCGGGTCCAGCCCCGAGGCCGGTTCGTCGTAGACGAGTACGTCGGGGTCGTTGACGAGCGACCGGGCGATGGCGACCTTCCGCTTCATCCCCTTCGACATGTCGCCGAGGGCACGGTCGCGGTGGTCGAGTTCGAGGCGGTCGAGGGCGTCGTGAATCCGGTCGTCGGCGGTCGACCGGGGAACGTCGTAGAGGTCGGCGAAAAAGCGGAGGTACGACAGCGGCGTCATCTCCTCGTACAGCGGCGACTCCTCGGGGAGGAAGCCGAGGTTTCGACGCGTCTCGCGGGCGCCAGCGGGAGCGCCGTCGATTTCGACCCGGCCGCTCGTCGGTTCCAACAACCCGGCCAGCGTCTTCAGCGTGGTCGTCTTCCCGGCACCGTTCGGCCCGATGACGCCGAACACCTCCCCCGAATCGACGGCGAAGGAACTGCCCTCGACGGCGACGAATCCACCGTACTCTTTCCGGAGGTCGCGTACGTCTATCACGGCCGAGGGGTAGAGCGGCGGTTACAAAAATCCGGCCCGCGAATCGGTAGGTATGGACCTCGAACGGACGCCCGACGGCCGCCGGTGGGTCGTCGGTCGCGATATAGATGCCGACCCCGAGGCCGTCTGGAGTGTGCTGTGCGACACCGCGCGGTGGCCCGAGTGGGGCGTCTCCATTACCGACGTGGAGGCTTCCGAGCGACACGTCCAAGCGGGAACGACGGGACGTGTTCGAATCCGAGGGGTCGGCGCGTGGATTCCCTTCGAGGTGACGACGGTCGACGACGCTATCCGCCGCTGGAGTTGGGACGTGGCGCGGATACCGGCGACGGGCCACCGCGTCGAAGAACGTGTCGGTGGCTGTCGGGTCGTCTTCGAAATACCGCTTGCAGCCGTTGGTTACGCGCCGGTGTGTCGGGCGGCGTGTCGGTCAATCGCGGCGCTCACCGAACAGTAAGAGCGGCTTACGCGGGTAGGTGGGTCGGTTGTCGTTACTGGACGCTCTTTTCGAGGCTGAAATCGCCGACGGAGTGGAGGTCCTCGCCGAGTCCGTTCCCGTCGCAGTCCTCGTTGGGGCAGGCGTAGTGCCACCCGTCGCGGGTGGCACGGCGCTCGGAGAACTGCTCGCCGCAGGCCTCACAGATGAGCGCCTCCGAGGAGCATACGTCCCGGTGGAGTTCGTACTGCAGTTTACTTGTGAACGTCCGTTTGCAGTTACGGCACGTGTGGGTCATATCCGAACGTCTGACGTGAAGGGTAATAGAAGTGCCCCTTCGTTCGTTGGTGGCTGAGAGGGCCGCAAATCGGCGTTAGAGACGCTTCGGAGAGTTAGTGGACGTTCGTCCACTCCGAGACGAAGCGACGTTCTGTACCGACGGTCAGTCGGGTCGTTCGAGGCCGAACCGCTCGCGCGTGTAGGTGTACTGACTTCCCGCGAGTCGGCCGAGAGCGTCGAACTTCTCGACGTCGAGTTTGCCGTCGGTGAGCAACTCGTCGTCGACGTGGGCGTAGACGACTTCGCCAAGCACCATCGTCGACGTGCCGACCTCGACGGTGTCGTAGAGGACACACTCGAAGCTAATCGGAGAGGCCGCAACGCGGGGTGCGTCGACGGCTACCGACGGCGCGCGCTCGACGCCCGCGTGGTCGAACTCGCTTGCGTCCGACGAGAGCGTCGCCGAAGAGGCGTTCATCGATTCTGCGAGGTCGGGCGTGACGACGTTGACGACGAACTCGCCGGTCTCGACGGCGTTTCGCGGCGTGTCCTTCATCGACGCCGGCGCGAACATCACGACCGGTGGGTCGATACCGACGACGTTGAAGAAACTGTAGGGTGCGAGGTTGTCGGTCTCGCCGTCCGTCGAGGACACCCACGCGATGGGGCGGGGAACCACGGCGGTCGAGAGGGTGCGATACATCGAATCGACGGAATCCGGGTCGAGTTCCATGGAGTAAGGTAGGTGTACCGTGGCGTCGAGTGCCTAAAAGGGGCGCTCTTAGAGGCCGACGTTGACGGCGTAGGGCCACGGGGCGCTCGCGAGCGCGAGGAACACGAGGGCGCCAGCGGCACCGTAGAGGTTCTTCAGGAAGCCGGTCATCTCGTTTTGGGCGTCTTCACCCTCCATGTTCCAGAAGTCGTGCATCGTCACCGCGGAGACGACGAGGAACACGGCGAGGGCACCCGCTCCGATGGTGGGAAGAATCCCGGTGGCAATCGAGATGCCGCCGAAGACGAGCAGGCCACCGCTGAGGAGAACCGAAGCCTTCGGCGCGGGCAGTCCTTTGAACTCAGCGTAGCCGGTCATTCCGTCTGTGTCCATGAAGTGGTTCAGGCCCATGAACGCGAGGACGCCGCCGAAGAGCACTCGAGCGACGAGAAACGCGATTTCGGCACCGACGCTTTCCAGCATTAGTTCTCCTCCGTAACTGCGGGCATTCGAGGGTCGATGCGGTCGGGCCGCGAATTTAGTAACATTACACAACCACGTACGCTTTCGAACTGCTATATCATTTCGCGAACACTGGTGTCACCGGGTAACACCGATGTTAGGTGTCACGAAACTTATGTAGACAGAAAAACATTTGCTACCAATGTCACGGGAGCAAAGCCGTCTATCCCGAGCGAAGCGACTGTTTGCGGCCGGAAGCGTCAGTCTGGTGGGTCTGTTTCTCCTTGCCGTTCCCGGCTACGACGTCTACAGCGACGCCTGGCTCGAAGGGAAGTCGCTGTGGTCGACGCTGCTCGAAAATTCCATCCTTATCGCGCTCGGACTCGTCGTCGTCGCCACGGGCCTCTGGCTCTACACGCGAGAGTGGACCGACGCACGCGTGGTGCGAACCGCGAGCTGGTGTGTCGGTGGAACCGCTATTTTCTCGGTAGCGCTGGCATGGATTCTCGGCATCCAGCAGTACGTACAGGGCGAATACAAACCGCTCGTCATCGCCGGTGGTGCGGTCATCATCGGGTCGATGGGAACCTTTGCGGCCGGCATCTACGACTCCGGCCAGCGGGAGAGTCGCGCCAAACTCCAGATGGAGCGCGACCGGTTTTCGGCGCTGTTCAGGAACACGACCGACGCCATCGGGTCGGTCGCCTTCGCCGGAAACAGCGTGACGCTGTTGGAGACCAACCGCGAGTTCGACCGCGTCGTCGACGACGTCGACCGCATCATCGAACGCATCGGGGAGGCCCACGATGATGTCCGAGGGTACCGTGCGGTCCACGAAACCGTCGCCCGCGGAGAATCCTTCGAAGTCGACCTCCAGTTGTCCGTCGACGGCGAGGACTGCGAGTTCATCGTCCAAGTAGTCCCCTACGGCGACAGCGGTGCCGAGGCGTTCCTCGTGTTGACCGACGTAACCGACCAGTAGTGCTCGACGTCCACGTTCCGGGTTCGAGTGCCACCCACTACCACACTATCGGCGTGAATATTTATTGGAGGGCCTCGTACAGAGCGATATGTCGAACGTTCCCCAAGCGCCAGTCGAGGCGGCCTGTCCGGTCGTCGAGTCGATGGAGCAAATCGGCTCGAAGTGGCGCCTGCTCGTCTTACACGATTTACAGGACGGAGAAAAGCGGTTCAACGAACTGAAGCGCTCGACGGAGGCCAACGCGCGGACGCTCTCTCGCGTGCTCGACGACCTCCAGGAGACCGACTTCGTCGAACGCCGACTCGAAGAGGACGCCCCCGTGGCGACGTACTACTCGCTGACCGACAAAGGGCAGTCGCTGTGCCCAGTGTTCGACGAAATCGAGGCGTGGGCCGACAACTGGCTCGAAGCCGAAGCGGAGTAAGAGCCCTCAGGCGTACTTTTCGGGGTAGGCGTCTTCCAAGAGTTCCGGATTATCGAGCAGTTGCTCTCGAACCGGGTCGATGACCGCCGAAATCGCGGCGGCCGCAGCGGGTTTGAGGTCCGCGGGATGGAGTTCGCCGGAGACGAAGTCCTCCTCGACCGCTTCGTAGTCGTCGTAGACGAGGTCGCCGCCGTACTCCTCGGGCCGTTCGACGACGAACTGCTCGCCGCGTTCGTCGAGAACCGGGAACACGAGGAATCGGAGGTACTCGAGGACGCCGTTGTCCTCGACCTCCCCCGCGGGGCAGTACGCACCGTTGATTTTCTCTTCGACGGCGGCGTCGTCGTCGGTGAGATTGACTTTCGAGGACTCCTCGGAGGCGGACATCTTCCCGCCGGAGAGCCCCGACAGCAGCGGTGCGAACACACACGCCGGCTTGTCGTAGCCGGAATCGGGCAACTGCTCGCGGGCGAGCATGTAGATGCCGCGCTGGTCGATACCGCCGTAGGCGATGTCCGCGTCGAGTGCGGCCACGTCGAGCGCCTGCATCAGCGTGTAGACGAGTCCACCCAACTTCGGGTTCTCGGACTGTCGAACGACTTCACTGCCAGCGCGTTGGGCGCGTGAGAGCGTCGTCTCCGCAAGCATCCGGTAGAGGTCGAGCGTGTAGGGTTCCTCGAGTTGGTACTCGGTGCCGCGGACGAAGGAGACCGAATCGGGGTCGGCACCGGCGGCTTCTATCATTCCCACGATGGCCGCCTCGTAGTACGCCGAGCGGGCTTCGAGCAACTCGAAGGGGCTCTTGGCGTCGTCGAGGTGGGCGTGGAGGTCCGCGACCAACACCGTCACGTCGAGACCGGCATCGATGAAGTCGGCGAGTTTGCGCATCGTCGTGAAGTGGCCGATGTGCATCTCGCCGGTCGGAGCGTAGCCGATGTAGGCGGTGGGGTTCTCGCGTTCCTCGAACAGCGCCTCGATTTCGTCGACCTCTACGACCTCCTCGGTGAATCGCGTGACCAGTTCGGTCCGCTCGGCCGTGTCCATGCGTTCGCTACCGTGAGACGGCCGATAAAACGTTCGGGTACGTCCAGTAGCGGTACCGACCCACACGGACATCGGCACCCAACACGAGTACGGATAACCGGTTACCGTACATCCAAACGTCTTCCCACCCAACTTCGAATATGTACACCGGGCGAACGGAGAAACCCTGCTGTCTCTGCGGCCGACCGGAAACCGCCCACCGAATCGACATCCCGCCGCGTGCGGTCCAGTTGTTGAAACACTCCGGGCCAATCGCTTGGCAGGACATCGAAGGCGAGGTGTCGCTGCACTTCTGTGCCGACGATTGGCACACTGTCCGGGACCTCGTTCTCGAAACGGGGATGAGTCCCCTCTCGCGGTGTAACGCCGCCCGGGCGTCTTTCGTCCTCCGAGAGGACTTCGAGGCACTGTTGAACGCGACCCGGGAGGAACCCGACCAGCGACCGCTGGAAGCCGAAATGCTCGACGACGCTCGCGAAACGCTGGAGCGCTTCGAGGCCGGGGACGAACTCGTCGAGACACGCGACATCGTCGAAGCCCGCATCGTCTCGTGGGCACTCGAAGACCTCGGCTCGCCGAAACGTCCTGTTTCCTAACCGACTATTGTCTGACGAAAGACATATCCTGACGGGTGGATATTGGTGTGTAACCAAGGGGCACACCGAGATGGGAGAACACGAAACGGCGACGATACTCATCGTAGACGACGAACCCGGGCTCGCGGATGGGCACGCAGCCCGACTGCAGGGACACGACGTGCGGACGACCTACGATGGTCAAGAGGCACTCGACGTCCTCGACGAGGAGGTCGATATCGTGTTTCTCGACCGGCGGATGCCGGGGCTTTCCGGCGACGAAGTGCTCGAAACCGCACGCGAGCGGGGCTTCGATTGCCGCATCGTAATGCTCACCGCCATCGAGCCATCCGTCGATATCGTCTCGATGGGCTTCGACGAGTACCTCAGAAAACCCGTAGACAGAGACGAACTCCGGAGGACAGTCCAGCGGATGCTCGAACGCGCCACCTACGACGAGAAGCTTCAGGAGTACTTCTCGCTGTCCGCCAAGCGAGCGACGCTGGAAACCGAGTCGGATGGCGACGTCGAAGGGACTCCGGCGTACGAGGAACTGTGTCGCCGCCTGGAGGCCGTCGAGCGAGAACTCGACGAGGCGCTCGAAGACCTGCCGGACGACGACGGCTACGTGGTCGCTACCGACGACCGAACGCGCGCCGACAGCGCGACCGACTGACGCCCGCTCACGATGTGAACCCATTACAAATCGATAGAGACATCTCTCTCAATATATCGACACGTCGGTTGGGAATTATAAAAGGATACTTTCGAGGACGAGCGCTGTATTTTGGGAAGGTTCACCCACTCGATTCCGATGCGAAACCTTTTGAATAAAACCAGTATTAATCCGATTCACTTCGAATGAAACGATTGGTGTTGTTCCTCGCCGTTTCGCTCGCTTTCTGTGGAATTGTGGGTGCCGCTGCCGCCGCCGATAGACCGATGGCTGACGGAGGGCTCGACCAAACGGTGACCGTCGACACGACGGTCCAACTCGATGCGACCGGTTCGACGCACCCCTCCGGAGACATCGCGTCGTACCGATGGAAAATCGACACGCCCGGTGGCCGTCGGATGACGCCCAACTGTGCGGACTGCAGTCGGACGTCGTTCGTCCCGACGACGCCCGGCCGATACGGGGTGAATCTCACGGTTATCGACACCGACGGAGCGCGGAGTTCCGACACGCTGTACGTCTACGTCAACGATGCCGGACCGACAGTCTCGGTTACCGGCGCGACGACACCGAAAACCACAACCCCAACCGAGTACGTCGCCACCGCGGAGAGTCCGGATGCCGAACTCGAGGAAATCGCGTGGGCGGTCGACGACGAAATCGTCGGGAGACAGTCGCTCGACGGAACGGCCGCCACCGACGACCTTCGAATCTCGTTTCCGGGGGAGGGCCCGTACCGCGTACAGGCGGTCGTAGTGGACACGAACGGTCGGACGGCGTACGACGATATCGTCGTCTACCCCGGACGAGAATCGACACCGGACACCGAGTGGGACGATGTCGACTCAGGTCCATCTTCCCCGGACTGCGGCGACCCGGATTACCTCGCCTCGAACACCGATGATTGCCTTTCGAACGAATCGCCACCGGGCGGTCCACCGACGCCGACACCGGCCGCGGCGACGACCGACGCCGAAACGCCCGAACCAACGCCACAGCCTCCGAAAGACGAAGAAATATTCTACGACAGCGACGGGTACGACTCGACACTCCGTGTCGGGTCGCGAATCGCCGACTCGTCGTATCTCGGAACTACGACCGACGCTGTCGGCCTCGACGGGGGCGAAAACGCCCCGTGGAAACAGGACCTGGGCGAGCAAATTTACGAGGATACCGTCGGAGCAGCCTCGACGTTCGTCTTCGGACAGGAGCAGAAAACCGTGACGTGTGAGACGACCGGTGGTGAGTGGAACAGTTGTGACGAGAAGATACGACAACTCGAAGACGAGGGCGGAACCACGAACGCGTACTCTTCCTCAAACGGGGGAGCCTACCATCAGTACGGATTAGAAAATGCGGAGAGAGTTCGCGGTTCTGATCCAACGAACCTTGAGAAGGGGCAGGACGCTAATGTTACCGTTGTCGTTCAAGAGGGCAAAGACAACATCGTAGAAAGAGGAATCGATGTGGTCAAGGCCGTCAGTGATATCGGTCAATCATCTACCTCTGGAGACGAGTCAAGCGACGACGCCAAACCGGACAGTTGGAGCGAGCCCACTACACCGGTTGCGTCCGGCGATGGCCCATCTGATGGGGAATCCTCCGAATCAGCAACCGCTTCGTCTGACCTCCACTCCCGGTTACCCGAGACCGACCTTGGTGGAACTGACGACGATACAGCGGGTGGAGCTGACGACGAGTCCGAACCGACCTTGCCGGACGATATGGGTGGACCGAGCGGTATCGGAGGGGGGTTGGTAGAATGAGTCAACGCGGTTCCGAACGTCGGAAATGGACGCGCCGTGGAGTCGTCTCGGCGGCAGCGGCGGTCAGTTGCGGACTCGCGGGATGCGGTGACGACCAACCATCGGAGACTGACGGGGACGGGACACCGGAGTGGTCACAGAAGGAAGAACGGCGCCCCGAACAACTGTTGAGTGTCGAATCTCGGTTAGAACGCGTGTACGAACGCCTCACAGCACTCCCCATCGTCGACGGCGGCGATTTCGTCTTCGATATCGATACCTTCGAAGACGAGTTCGACCACCGAGCGATTTCCGACACGACTGACGAAATCCGTGCAGATGTAGCGGAACTGGAGGACGGGGGCGACGTTTCCACGAGTCGAGCTGAAACGCTGTCTACACTGGCACGGTTGGCTGACGACCGCGCCTCACAGCGATACCTGCTCCATCAGACCATCGCGGCCTCGTTCGCCTACGACAAACGGGTTCGTGACGCGAGATACGATGCAGCAATGGAACCCGTAGCGTTCGCGGGCGAAACGCTCGAAGAGCTATCCACGGTCGGACAACGAGTCGAGACTGCCCAACAGCAACTTGACGGGACGGGCGTGACGATAGACAGCTACAGTCACGAGGCAGTGAAGAGGGAGCAATCGATGTTGCTCAACGTCGCGACTTGGCTCTCCCCAATCAACGGAGCGTTACACGAGATGGCTCGTGGTTACGTACTGCTCAGCGATGCGAACCGGTCGCTCGAAGACGACGACCCTGCGACAGCCATAGAGCAGTATCGAGCCGCCAACGTCCGATTCGAGAGTGCGAGCGACTCTTTCAAGGAGGCACGAGGTCGAGGACAGCGAGTCGGCTACGTCATCCCAATCGTCGAGCAATCCCGCTGTTCGTTGTCGGGGCTGCTGGACGGAACGGATACGCTCGCCGAGGCAATCGAGGAAATCGAAGCCGGAAACGAACAGGAAGGCGAGTCGCTCGCCCGGGAGGCAATCCAACGAATGAAACAGCAGCGAAACCGGTGTAACTGAACCACAACCGATTTGAATAAACGGAGTATTTATCATCCCGAACCACTCGTGAAAAATGGTGTGGAAGCGAGCACTCAACGTCGTTTCGTCGATTATTTTGCTCGCCCTCGCTGGGACGGTACTCGTGGCTCTGGCGGTCTCATTTGGTCCAATCGACAGGGCGGCCGAACCCGATGTCGACGCCCCAGAAAACACCACGGGCGTACCGGATGTCGAGGCGTCGGCACATCCAGATATCGACGGTGAGCGACTAGAGATGGACATCTTCGAGGCGGTAAACGAACGACGGTCGGCGTACGGTCGCGAGCCGTTCGTCCACTCCGAGCGAGTCCGGTTAATCGCACGCCTTCACAGCAAGGACATGGCCGACCGGGACTTCTACGACCACCGGAATCCGGATGGACAGGGTTCCGAAGAGCGCCACGAAGAGTACGGTGGATGCGACAGCACCAACGAGAACATCGCGTATCTAACGCCACGTCAGGTGAACGAGACGGACGACGTCGCAGCGAAGTTCGTCGATATGTGGGCGAACTCACCGGGGCATAACACATCGATGCTAACGACGTACGATCGAGTCAGCGCCGTCGGCGTCTACGTCACTCGAAAGGGCGAAATCTACGCGACGCAGAACTTCTGTCGGGAGCATCCGAACGCTTAGGCGCCGATGTACTCCTCGTTGAACACCCATTCGCCGTCCTCTTGGACCATGTACTCGCCGTAGTACGGCACCCGTTCATCGACGGTTTCGCGGAACGCGGCACGAATCTCGGATTTCGACATCTCGCCCATCGATTTGAGGTCGTCGTTTCGGTTGAGACACCCCTTGAGGTAGCCCTCGTGAGTGACGCGGACGCGGTGGCAGTTGGCACAGAAGTCCGCATTGCCAACGGGGTCGACGATTTCGACCATCCCGCCGTCGACGAAGTAGCGGTTTCGGCCGTGCATCTCCCGGCGCTCGACACGGTCGGCCTGCTCTTCGAGCCAGCCGTGGACGCGTTCGATGTCGACGGCCCAGTCGGGGCGGCCCGCGAGTTCGGGCATGTACTCGATGAGTTGGAGTTGGAGGCCGTCGTTCTCGGCGACGTGATCGACCATCTCGGGGACGTATCCGGCGGTCTGCTCGAAGACGACCATGTTGAGTTTGACCGGTGCAAGGCCGGCGTCGAGGGCCGCATCGACCCCTTGGAGAACGTCCTCGTAGGCGGTGCTCTTTGTCACTTCCGCGAAAGCCTCCGGGGAGAGGGCGTCCTGGGAGACGTTGACGCGTTCGAGTCCGGCGTCTGCGAGGGCGTCAGCGCGCTCGGGCAGGAAGGTGCCGTTGGTCGTGAGCGACGTTTCCATCGAATCCGGCGTCCGGTGGACGATTTCCTCGAGGTCCTCTCGAAGCATCGGCTCGCCGCCGGTGAACTTCACCGAATCGATGTCGAACTCCGCGGCGACCTCGAGGAAGCGGACCACGTCGTCGGTGGACATCTCGTCGTCGGCGGGCTCCATCGGCCCCCGCGTGTCGCCGAGCCCCTCGTTGTGACAGTAGACACAGTCGAAGTTACACCGGTCGGTGAGGGAGACGCGAACGCCGGTGACTTCTCGTCCGAACCCGTCTTCGAGCATGCGCGAGAGTTCGGTCACACGTGCTTAAATTCGACGCTAGATTGCGTCGTTACGTAACCGATTGTGGTTCCCTAGGTTGCGACGAATACCCGACGTGCTTCAGACCGTGGGTATCGGTGCACAACTCTTATCGGAACCACGGGGCCTACCGAAGGTATGGACGAAGACGCTATCCTCGACCGCCTGTCGGCAGTCGAAGACCCCGAACTCGGAGACGATATCGTCTCGCTCGGATTGGTCAACGACGTGACTGTCGACGGCGATACGGTCAGCATTGACCTCGCACTCGGAGCACCCTACTCGTCGACGGAAACCGCCATCGCGGGCGAGGTTCGAGAGGTCCTCGCCGACACGGGGTTGGAAATCGACCTCTCGGCGAGTATCGACACCGGGCTGGGCGACGACGAGCAGGTGTTGCCGGGCGTCGAGAACATCATCGCCGTCGCCTCGGGAAAGGGCGGCGTCGGAAAGTCGACGGTCGCGGTCAACCTCGCTGCGGGCCTTTCGGAGATGGGCGCCCGCGTCGGCCTGTTCGACGCCGACATCTACGGTCCCAACGTCCCACGGATGGTCGAAACCGACGAGCGGCCCAAGGCGACCCACGAAGAGACCATCATCCCGCCGGAGAAATACGGGATGAAACTGATGAGCATGGACTTTCTCGTCGGCGAGGACGACCCCGTCATCTGGCGGGGGCCGATGGTCCACAAGGTGTTGACACAGTTGTGGGAGGACGTGGAGTGGGGGACGCTGGACTACATGGTCGTCGACCTGCCGCCGGGGACCGGCGACACGCAGTTGACGCTGTTGCAGTCGGTGCCGGTGTCGGGAGCGGTCATCGTGACGACGCCACAGGAGGTGGCGCTGGACGACGCCCGGAAGGGTCTTCGGATGTTCGGCAAACACGACACGCCGGTGCTTGGAATCGTCGAGAACATGTCCGGGTTCGTCTGTCCGGATTGTGGCAACGAACACGATATCTTCGGAAGCGGCGGCGGTCGAGAGTTCGCCGACGAGGTAGAGATGCCGTTCCTCGGCGAGATACCGCTGGACCCCGCCGTACGGGAGGGCGGTGACTCGGGCGCTCCAATCGTCCTCGACGAGGACAGCGAGACGGGGGAGGCGTTCCGGTCGTTCGCCGACGAGACGGCGAAGATGCAGGGAATCGTCCGCCGCCGACAGGCGAGTAGCCAGCGGTAGTCATGCCGGGCGACGCCGACAGCGAGCGCGAGGGAAACGCCGACCGTGTCGCCCAGTTACGCGACATCGCCGAGGACGTTCGGGGCGATTCCTCGGAGAGCGAACAGCTCGCCGCCATCCTGTATCGCGTGTCGGACCTCTACGACCCCGACGAGGAGACGACGGTTCCGGAAATCCATCGGAACGTCCAGAACATCCTCGAAATCAAAGCACGCGGCGGGTTACCCGAACGGGACGACTGATTTCTCAGCCTACGCGAGTCGCTCGCATGCAGGGCAACTATCGTTGTGCTTAAGTACGGTGGTCGGGTAGCGGAGAACGCAATCGATGTAGGGGCACAGGCCCCGAGTCCGAGAGGGCGAAGATACACGCACGCGAGTCGTGGTAGCCAAGCATGGCCCAAGGCGCAGGGTTGCTAACTCTGTGGCGTACAGCCTCCGGGGTTCAAATCCCCGCCACGACGCTAACACAACCCACATATGAGTGCAGAAGAACCCCCGGCGGACGAGGAAGACGAGGACATCCAGTACTTCGTCCGCATCGGACAGACAGACCTCGACGGGACGAAGAGCGTCGAGCGAGCGTTGACCGACATGAACGGTATCGGTCGACGCGTCGCTCGCATCATCGCCGAGAAAGCCGACGTGGACCGAACCGCGATTCTCGGTAAACTCGACGAAGACACTATCGACACCGTCGTCGAACATGTCGAGGGGTACGCCGACGAAGTGCCCGCCTGGCTGACGAACCACCAGGACGACTTCTTCACCGGCGAGACCACCCACGAAATCGGCAATGACCTCAACATGAGTCGCCGACAGGACATCAACCGGATGAAGATGATTGACTCCTACAAGGGCGTTCGCCACAACCGTGGACAGAAGGTTCGCGGCCAGCGAACGAAATCCACCGGCCGAACGGAAGGCACCATCGGTGTCAACGTCGAGGCCATCAAGGAGGACATGGCCGAAGACGAGGGAGGTGACGAGGAATAATGGCGCTCGGTAACAACACGAAGTTCTACGAGACGCCGAATCACCCCTTCCAGGGCGAGCGAATCGCCGATGAGGGAGACCTCGTCTCCCGGTACGGTCTCGCCACGAAAGAAGAACTGTGGCGTGCCCAATCGGAGCTTCGCGACTACCGGCGAGAGGCCCGCCGACTGCTCGGCGAGGCACAGGGTGACGCCGAGGCCGCCGCGGAAGCCGGAAGCGAGTTCCTCGCACGGCTGAAGCGAATCGGCGTCCTCGACGACGAGGAGAGCCTCGACGACATCCTGTCACTCGACGTGACCGACATCCTCGAGCGCCGCCTGCAGACGGTTGCCTACCGCAACGGCGTGGGCAACACCGCAAAGCAGGCTCGACAGTTCATCGTCCACGGACACGTCACCATCGAGGGCGCCCGCGTGTCGGCGCCGTCGTACAAGGTCGACGTGGCCAAAGAGGACAGCATCGAGTTCGACGAGACGAGTCCACTCGCGGACGACCTTCACCCCGAACGCGCGGAGGGACAGTAAATGGCAGACGACAACACCTGGGGCGTCGCACACGTGTACGCCTCATTCAACAACACGATAATCACGGTAACGGACCTGACCGGCGCCGAGACGATTACGAAGTCCTCCGGCGGGACGGTCGTGAAACAGAACCGCGACGAGGCGTCGCCGTACGCCGCCATGCAGATGGCGGAAGTCGTCGCCGAGGAAGTGCAGGCCGCCGGCATCGACGGCGTGCACGTCCGCGTTCGCGGCCCAGGCGGAAACCAACAGAAGAACCCCGGTCCGGGCGCCCAGGCGACGATTCGCGCGCTTGCCCGTGCCGGACTCGAAATCGGTCGTATCGAGGACGTGACTCCCATCCCGCACGACGGCACTCGCGGGCCGAAGAACGCAGGGTTCTGAGATGAGCGAGGAGTACGAGGTAACGTTCATCGACCGCGACGACCGGAGCGCGAGGTTCCTCGTTCGCGGCGTCACGCCCGCCTTCGCCAACGGCATCCGCCGTGCGATGCTCGCCGACGTGGAGACGCTGTCGATAGACACGCTGCGCGTCATCGAGAACTCGTCGGTGATGTTCGACGAGCAAATCGCACTCCGACTCGGACTCGTCCCGCTGACGACGCCGGACGACTACGAACCGGGCGATACGGTCACGCTCGCTATCGACGTCGAGGGTCCCGCGACCGCGTATTCGGGCGACCTCGTCTCCAGCGACGAACAGGTCCAGCCGGCCGAGGAGAACGTCCCCATCATCGAACTCAAGGAGGGCCAACGGCTCGAACTCGAAGCCGACGCCGTCCTCGGGCGCGGCAAGGACCACGCCAAACACCAGGGTGGCGTCGCCGTCGGCTATCGACACCTCCAGCGTGTCGAGGTCGTCGGAGAGAAAGGCGAGTTCGAGGACGACGAACCGGAAATCATCCGGGGCGTCATCGAGGAAGATGGCGAACTCGTCCCCACCGAGGAGTTCGACAACGACCTCAGCCAGCGGTACCCCGGCAAGGAGGTCGAAATCGAGGAAGTTCCGAACGCGTTCGTCTTCAGCGTCGAAAGCGACGGGTCGTTGCCCGTCGACGAACTCGTCCTCGCGGCCGTCGAGAGCATCGAGGCCCGCGCGGAAGAACTCGAAGAAGCGGTCCAACTGTAAGCAGATGACATCCCACACCCCTACCACGACGCTCGCCACGACGGAGAGCGTCGGCACCCGGCCGACGAGCGGCGGTGCGGCCGCGCGTTCCTCGGTTGGGTCCGGCATTCACCGGACCGAAAGGGGCTTTAGTGGGGGCGAAGAACACGAAAACGCGCGCAGGGATAGCCAAGTCAGGCCAACGGCGCAGCGTTCAGGGCGCTGTCCTGTAGAGGTCCGCAGGTTCAAATCCTGCTCCCTGCATTCGTTTCTCAGGAGAGATAACCGATGAGTAGCAAAACGAACCCGAGGCTTTCCAGTCTCATCGCTGACCTGAAGTCGACCGCCCGCAACGGCGGTGGCGAGGTCTGGAACGATGTGGCCGAGCGCCTCGAGAAACCCCGGCGCACGCACGCGGAGGTCAACTTGGGACGCATCGAGCGATACGCCCAAGAAGACGAGACCGTCATCGTGCCCGGCAAGGTGCTCGGGTCCGGTGCCCTCCGCAAGGAGGTCACCGTCGCAGCTGTCGACTTCTCGTCGACGGCCCAGACGAAAATCGACACGGTCGGCGAAGCGATCGAACTCGAACAGGCACTCGAAGACAACCCCGACGGCTCCAACGTACGGGTGATTCGATGAGTTACGCTGAATTCGACGCCGATGTCGTCGTCGATGCCCGTGACTGTATCATGGGTCGTGTCGCCTCGCAGGTCGCCCAGCGCGCCCTCGACGGCGAGACGGTCGCCGTGGTCAACGCCGAACGCGCGGTCATCACCGGCAGCGAAGACGACGTGATGAGCGTCTACCGCCAGCGTGCGGAAGTCGGCTCCGACCGCGGGCCGAACTACCCGAAGCGACCCGACCGCATCTTCAAACGCGCCATCCGCGGGATGGTGCCGTACAAGGAGACTCGCGGCCGGGAAGCGTTCGAGAACGTCCGCGTCTACCTGGGCAACCCCTACGACGACGCGGAAGTCCTCGACGACACTTCGCTGGACCGACTGTCGAACATCAAATTCATCTCGCTCGGCGAAGTCAGCGAGAACTTGGGTGCTAACGTCACATGGTAACTAACACGTCCGGTAAGAAGAAGACAGCTGTCGCCCGTGCGACGGTTCGTGACGGCTCCGGTCGGGTTCGGGTCGACTCCAAACCCGTCGAGCTGGTCGAACCCGAGCAGGCGCGACTGAAGATGCTCGAGCCGTTCCGTATCGCCGAAGAGGACCTCCGAGACAGCGTCGACATCGACGTGGTCGTCTCCGGTGGCGGGTTCTCCGGGCAGGCCGACGCGGTTCGTACGGCCATCGCCCGCGGACTCGTCGAGCACACCAACGACGCCGAACTGCGCGATGCGTTCATGTCGTTCGACCGGTCGCTGCTTGTCAATGACGTGCGGCAGTCCGAACCGAAGAAGTGGGGCGGCCCCGGCGCTCGGGCCCGTTACCAGAAGTCCTACCGCTGAGGTGATTCACAAATGATGGTACCGGTCCGGTGTTTCACGTGCGGTAAAGTCGTCGGCGAGCACTGGGAAGAGTTCAAAGCTCGCGCCCGCGAGGGCGACGAAGACCCTGCCGAGGTGCTCGACGAGCTCGGCGTCGACCGCGCGTGCTGTCGTCGCATGCTCGTCTCACATAAAGACCTCGTCGACATCGTATCCCCCTACCAATGAGAGGCGCAAACCGCTACGAGAAGGCGCGTATCCTCGGGGCACGAGCCCTGCAGGTGTCCTACGGAGCGCCGGTGCTCATCGACACCGAACAGACCGAACCGATTCTCGTGGCCGCAGAGGAGTACGACGCCGGCGTGTTGCCGTTTACCGTCCGGCGGGGTGACGAGTAGATGACGCTCATCACGGAGGTTCGGCTGCGCCGGATTCTCGACAGTCGCGGTAATCCGACCGTCGAGGCCGAGGTCCGCACCGAAAGCGGCGGCTTCGGCCGCGGTGCGGCTCCCTCCGGTGCGTCCACCGGCGAGTACGAGGCTGTCGAGCGACCGGCCGAGGAGGCCATCGCGGCGGCCCGAGAGCGCGCTGTCCCCCGACTCGAAGGGCAGGTGTACGCCGGCGACCAACGCGGCGTCGACCGGACACTCCGCGGCGCCGACGGCACCGACGACTTCTCGGAAATCGGCGCCAACAGCGCCGTCGCCATCTCGATGGCAGCGGGCAAGGCCGCTGCCGACGTGCTTGGTGCGCCGCTGTATCAGCATCTGGGTGGCGCCTTCCGCGGCCGTGACTTCCCGACGCCGCTCGGCAACGTCATCGGTGGCGGCGAACACGCCGCCGACGCGACCCACATCCAGGAGTTCCTCGCCGCGCCAATCGGAGCGCCGTCGGTCGCCGACGCCGTCTTCGCCAACGCGGCGGTCCACGGCGAGGTCGGCGACATCCTGACCGACCGCGACGTCCCCGCCGCGAAGGGCGACGAGGGCGCGTGGGCGCCGTCCATCGACGACAGCGAGGCGTTCGAAATCGTCGAGGAAGCCGTCGAGACGGTTGCAGACGACGTGGGATTCGACATCAAGTTCGGACTCGACGTTGCCGGTGCGGAACTGTACGACGCCGAGGAAGGCGTCTACCGCTACGGCGACGACACCCGAACGCCCGCAGAGCAAATCGACTACATCGCCAAGTTGGTCGATGAATACGACCTCGCGTACGTCGAGGACCCCCTCGACGAGGACGACTACGAGGGCTTCGCCGAGTTGACCGACCGCGTCGGTTCGGAGACGCTCATCTGTGGTGACGACCTGTTCGTCACGAACACCGAGCGACTCGCCGAGGGCATCGAGCAGGGTGCGGCCAACAGCATCCTCGTCAAGCCCAACCAAATCGGCACGCTGTCTGACGCCTTCGACGCAATCGAGTTGGCCGTCGAGAACGGCTACGACCCCGTCGTCTCCCACCGTAGCGGCGAGACGGAGGACACGACCATCGCACACCTCGCTGTCGCGACCGATGCCCCGTTCATCAAGACGGGCGCGGTCGGTGGCGAGCGCACCGCAAAGCTGAACGAACTCATTCGAATCGAGGCAAACGCATGAGCGATAACGACGAGGGGCTCGACGCCTCCGAACTGGACGAGGAACTCGACGAGCTCGAAGACGAGCTCGAGGAGGAACTCGACACAGAGGCCGAGGAGGCCGACCCCACCGATGACGAACAGCCCGCCCCCGAGGCCGAGGAGGCCGAGGAGGCAGAACCAGACGACACGGAGGACGCCACCGAGGCGGCCGACGAGGATTCGGAGGAGGCCGAGGAGGCCCCCGTCCTCGACGAGGACGTCATGCCCGACGACGAGGCTGACCTCCTCATCCCGGTTGAGGACTACCTCGCGGCGGGTGTCCACATCGGGACCCAACAGAAGACGAAGTCCATGGAGCGGTTCATCCACCGCGTCCGGACCGACGGCCTGTACGTGCTGGACGTTTCCCAGACCGACAGCCGAATCCGGACGGCGGCGTCGTTCCTCGCGAACTACAACCCCGAGCAGATTCTGGTCGCATCTAGCCGCCAGTACGGTCGGTTCCCGGCCGAGAAGTTCGCCGACGCCGTGGGCGCCCGCGCCCGCACCGGCCGGTTCATCCCCGGCACGCTGACCAACCCCGACTACGAGGGTTACATCGAACCCGACGTCGTGGTCGTCACCGACCCCATCGGTGACTCCCAGGCGGTCAAGGAGGCCATCACGGTCGGTATCCCGGTCATCGCGATGTGTGACTCCAACAACACCACGTCGAACGTCGATTTGGTGGTGCCGACGAACAACAAGGGTCGGAAGGCCCTGTCGGTTATCTACTGGCTGCTCGCAAACGAGACCCTCGACCGCCGCGGCGCCGAACCCGCCTACGCACTCGAGGACTTCGAGACCGAACTGTAACGGCTTTCGTTTTCGTGTTTCTCAACCGTCCAGTGACAACTCCGCGAGTTCGTCGTACAGCAAGTCTTCGGGGACCGAATCGGCCCATCTGAGTGCCGCAACGTCGTCACCGGGAGTCGTTTCGAGTTCCCCATCGACCGGCCGACCGTCGAAGCAGACGTAGGGGTTGGGTACGGGCTGGCGGTCGGTCCAGTCGTCCATATAGAGGAGGTGAACCTGTGCGAGGCCAGCGATGTCGGCGCCGATGCCGGCCACCTCCTCAAGCGCGCGTCGGGCACACTCCCGATAGGACTCTCCCGGAAGTCGGCCGTCGCCTGGGTCGACCCACCCCTCAGTTCCCTCGAAGCGGACGAGCAGGACGCGACCGTCGTCGTCGCGGACCCGGACCCCGGCCCCGCCGACGACGCCGAAAGAGTCGAACGTCTCTACCAAGGCGTCGCGGGCGTCCGGGTCACAGTCCACGCGGCGACCCACGAGGTCGACCTCGCCGTGTTCGGCCGCGAGGTCCGCAACGAGCGCGTTGACGTGCCGGTGGAGTTCGGCGGACACACCGTCGAAACGGGACCGAGCGGTTTGTGCATTACTGATTTCGGGGCAGCCATGGGGACGGCAAAAGAACTATTCGTGCCGTCGTCGTCGGCATCGGCGTGAATGCTGATCGCGTTCGTCGGTGGCTGGCTTGGCGACATCCTCGGTGAACTCGCCCTGTGGAGCGGCGTCCTCCTGGTGTTCGCGAGCGTTCTCGCACTGTACTCCGCCTGGAAGCAAAGGGAAATGGCCACACTCGTCGACGAGACGCCGCGTGTCGACATCGGCGACATCGAATCACCGGGACTCGTTCGCGTCCGTGGGACGGTCGCTCAGTCGGCAGAGGGGACGTTTATTTCGCCCATCGCCGGCGACCGGGAGTGTGTGCTGTCGGCGTGGGAAATCGAAGAGCAGTACGACACCCCCAAGACGAACAGTTGGGAATCCGCCGCGTGGGGCGTCCGCTCGGAGCCGTTCGGTATCGAGGACGCGACGGGAACGCTGTCGGTGGCCATCGACGACCGGACGGTCGGAAACGAGACCGGCGACGTGTTTACCCCGGAAAAGTTGCTCGTCTCCGATGGTGTCGCAGTCGACGGATTGCAGTGTGCGTTCGGCACCTTCGAGACGGAAGTCGAAACCGGCTACGAGGAGTTGCCACCGAAGCGAATACGAGACTTCCTCGCTGCTACCCCGGGCGTATCGGTCGACCCGATGGCGACGGACCTCGTCGTCGATGCGAGCAAGCGGCGCTACAGCGAGGCGACACTCCAACCGGGCGACGAGGTCAGTCTCCTCGGACACGTGAGCAAGCGGAGCGATTCGGTGGCACCGCAAGGCGAATCCGAGCGCTTCGTCATCACCCACTCAGAGGAGTCGACTTTGTATCTGTCGACGGAGCCGTTCGACGACGTGCCCGATGGGAGTGGCGCTGTGTTGTTCGGAGTGCTCGTCGGTGCGGTCGGCGTTGGTCTCTTGGTGGCCTCGCAGTTACTGTAACCGGGTGTTAGTCGAGCGGGGACGACGAGGGGTCGACCGGTTCGGATACGCTTTTTATCGGCCGGCCTGAGGTTCGGGTATGACCACTTCGAGCGCGCCCGGGAAGGTGTATCTCTTCGGCGAGCACGCCGTCGTCTACGGCGAGCCGGCCGTCCCGTGTGCCATCGAACGGCGCGCGCGGGTGACCGTCGAACCCCGCGACGACGACCGCCTCCGCGTGCAGGCCAAGGACCTGACGCTCGATGGCTTCACGGTGACGTGGGGCGGCGACGCCGACGACCGTCCCGACGTGAACGTTCCGACGCCGCTGGTCGAGGCGGCGATGGGCTACATCGACGGCGCCGTCGAACAGGCTCGAGACGCCGCCGACGCGGCCGAAGCGGGCTTCGACATTACCGTCGAGAGCGACATTCCGTTAGGGGCGGGCTTGGGGTCCTCCGCCGCCGTCGTCGTCGCGGGCATCGACGCTGCGACACGGGCGCTGGGGGCCGACCTCGCGCCCGAGGAACTGGCTGACCGTGCCTATCAAGTCGAACACGAGGTACAGGACGGCGAAGCCTCCCGTGCCGACACGTTCTGTTCGGCGATGGGCGGGGCCGTCCGCGTGCAGGGCGACGACTGCCGACGGCTGGAGGACCCACCCAATCTCCCCTTCGTCATCGGCTACGACGGCGGAACCGGCGACACCGGCGAACTCGTCGCTGGCGTCCGAGCGCTCAAAGACGAGTACGACTTCGCCGCCGACACCGTCGAAGCCATCGGCGACATCGTTCGAAACGGCGAGGGCGCGCTACGGAACGGCGACATCGAGGAGCTCGGGCGACTGATGGACTTCAACCATGGCCTGCTGTCGGCGCTCGGTGTCTCGGCACGGACGCTGGACACGATGGTGTGGGCCGCACGGGAAGCCGACGCCCTCGGAGCGAAACTCACGGGCGCCGGTGGTGGTGGCTGTATCGTCGCCTTAGACCGGACCGAACAGACCCACACCGCCCTCGAGTACACACCCGGCTGTGAGGAGGCGTTCCGGGCGGAGTTGGACACCGAAGGCGTCAGAGCGGAGCCAGATTCATGACCACGGTACTGAAACTCGGCGGGAGCGTCATCACCGAGAAGGACCGGACGGAGACCGTCGACGTGGCGAATCTCGGCGCCGCCGTCGAGGCCCTCGCGGGCCGCGAGGACGTCGTCGTCATCCACGGCGGGGGAAGTTTCGGCCACCACCACGCCGCCGAACACGGCGTCTCGACGACCGAGGGAACGCACGACGACGAAGCGGTTCGAGCCATCCACGGGGCGATGAAGCGATTGAACGCGGCCGTCGTGGAAGGTCTCTCGGGTGAGGGGACGCCCGCACTACCAGTGCATCCACTGTCGGTCGCCTCACGGGACGCCGACGGAAACCTTCATGCACCGACGGCCCACGTCGAGACGATGCTCGCGGAAGGGTTCGTCCCGGTTCTCCACGGCGACGTCATCGTCCACGCCGAGAAGGGCGCGACGATTCTCTCGGGTGACGAACTCGTCGTCGCCCTTGCCTCTGCGCTCGATGCCGACCGCGTCGGGGTCTGTTCGGCGGTGCCGGGCGTCTACGACGAATCCGGCGAGGTCATTTCACACATCGACTCGTTCGAAGCCGTTGCCGACGCCCTCGGCGGGAGCGACGAGACGGACGTGACCGGCGGCATGGCGGGAAAAGTCCGCCAACTGCTCGAACTCGACGCCGAGGCCTACGTCTTCGGCATCGACGGTCTCGATGCGTTCCTCGACGGACGGCAACCGGGCACGCGAATCGACTGAAGGTTTTTATTCGAAAGCGGGACCAGACGCCCCGTGCCCGAGTGAACGGCCCCGGCGCCATCGGATACCGTGCGGTGTGGCGTCGGGGAGCGGCGACACCGCCTGTCAGCTATTCAAACTGTTCGACCAGTTCCGTCTTGTCGATTTTCTGGCTTCCGGTCCGCGGGAAGGAGTCGACGAACTCGATTCGTCGTGGCTTCTCGTAGCCGGCGAGCCCCGCATGGTCGTCACAGAAAGCCTCGACGACATCGGCTGTCAGGTCGTCGTCGCCGACGATTGCCGCAGTGACGGCTTCACCGAGACGCTCGTCCGGCGTGCCGAACACCGCAACGGCCTCGATACCGTCCATTTCGGTGAGAACGCTCTCGACCCGCGAGGGAGCGACCTTCTCTCCACCCGAGAGGACGATGTCGTCGAGGCGGTCGACGAAGTACAACACCTCGTCTTTGCGGCGAACCACGTCACCGGTTCGGAACCACTCCCCATCGAAGGCGCGGTCGGTTCGGTCGGGAGCTTCCCAGTAGCGGGCCATGACACTATCGCCGCGGAGCCACAACTCGCCGTTCTCGCCGTCGACACAGTCCGCACCGGTGTCCGGGTCGACGACGCGTGCCTCCACTGTCGGGACCGGCCGTCCGAGTGCCCCTTCCGTCCGGGGCGTCTCGGGTGTCCCTGCGACGGTCAGGCCCGCGGCCTCGGTCTGGCCGTAGTAGTTCAGCAGTTCGTCGACGCCGAAGGCCGATTCGAACTCTTGGAGCGTCGATTCGGTGGCCGGACTCCCGCCGTAGAAACACATCCGGAGCGAGGAGGTGTCGTGTTCCCGGGCGGATTCGTCGCCGAGTGCGTCGACCATCATCGCCGGCACCAGTCCCGAAATCGTCGCCTCGCTTTCCTCGACAAGTCGGGCCCACTCGGCGGCACCCCACGCCGGATGGATGACGACGGACCCACCGGTGAACAGCCCCATCAGCGTCGCGCCGTGGAACCCACCGACGTGGAACAGCGGGACGGAAACGACGGCGGTGTCCTCGGCCGTCACGTCGTACGTCGAGATGCCCGCCTCGACCTGCGCGCCGACGTTTCGGTGGGTCTGGACGACACCCTTGGGGTCGCCCGTCGTCCCCGAGGTGTGCATGACGATTGCGGTGTCGTCATCCAACCGCTTCGCCGGGTCGGGGGCGTCTTCGGGGTCACCGAAGGCCTCGGAGCGGAACTGGCCGGCGTGGCCCTGCAGAACCGTCGGCTCGACGGTGGCGACTTCCAGAGCGTCCTCGGCCGTGCTGGCGAAGACGGCGTCGTGGACGACGATTTCCGGAGCCACGTCATCGAGCACGTACGCCACTTCCTCCGCCCCGAAGCGGTAGTTGACCGGTGTGAACACACAGCCGGCGCGCCACGCACCCAACGCCGTGGCGACGACCGTCGGATTGTCGAGCATGTAGGCCGCTACGCGGTCGCCAGGTTCCGTCCGGCTGTCGAGAAACGCGGCGACGGCCCTGGCCCGCTCGTCGAGAGCGGCGTAGGTGATATCCTCACCGTCGGGGTCGACGACTGCGGAGGCGTCGGGGTTGCTTCGTGCCTGTCGTGCGAAGCGCTCGTAGATGTTCATAGCCGTTGCTGTACGCGCCTCGATATAAGTGTGGGTCCCGCTATCAGGGGGCACTTTTCAGCCCCGGCGCCGTTGAGCAGACGATGGAGTACGACCGCTTCGAGTTCACGCAACCGATGTACGGCGGCGTTAACGTCCTCCGAATCGGCGATACGCTCGTCGACACCGGCCACGTCGCCTCCGTCTCGCGGGAGGCCGTCGCCGCCGCCCTCGACGACGAACTGGCCAGCATCGAGCGCGTGTTGATTACACATCCCCACATCGACCACGTCGGTGGGTCCCAGACCATCGACGCGCTGGCGGAGTTGCCCCACATCGTTCCCGAAGGGTCGGTCGACATCCTCTACGACTACGCCGGGTATCTCCAGCGGGCTCGCGAGGAGATGACGCGACTGCTCGATGGGTTCGATGCCGACGATTCGACGTGGGACGTGTACTTCCCCGTCCGCGACGACTACGCCGAGGAACGGATTCGCGTCGAACGACAATTGAGTGATGCCGACACGGTACGCTGTGGTGACTACGAACTGACGGCCGTCTCGACGCCGGGCCACGCCGACCCACATCTCGTCTTCTACCACGAGCAGAGCGGAACGCTGCTGTCGGGTGACCTCGTCGACCGCGACGGCCGCTTCCAGTACGGCCCGCTGTTGGGAGATGTGGGCGACTACAAGCAGTCGCTACGGCGGATTCGGGACCTCGACCCCGAAACGCTGGTGCCGATGCACGGCCCACCGATGGACGACCCGGTGGCGCGAATCGAAGCCTCGCTTTCGAACGCCGAGACGACCGAGCGGCGACTGCTCGATTTTCTCGACCGACGTGGTCCGTGTTACGCACGGGAGTTCGTCGCCGAGGAGCTCGGAGTCGGCGGGGCACGGGCGCCGTTTTTGACGCTCGTCGTCTACGAGTACTTGCGACACCTGGAAGCGGAGGGGCGAGTGACAATCGACGTGACGGCGGAGGGAATCGAAATGTCTGCCGCGTGACTACAAGTCGAGCAGTTCCTTGGCGATTATGTTGCGCTGGATTTCGCTCGCGCCCTCGCCGATTTGATAGATTTTCGTGTGGCGGTAGTGGCGTTCGACCGGATAGTCGGTCGTGTAGCCGTTGCCGCCGTGGAGTTGGATGGCGTCGCTGGCGACTTCCTCGGCGATTTCGCTGGCGTACAGTTTCGCCATCGAGGCGAGTTTGGTCGGCTTCTCCCCGTCGTCGACGCGCTGGGCGGCGTCGTAGACGAGTCGGCGTGCGAGTTCGACTTTCATCCCCATGTCCGCGACCTTGTGCTGGACAGCCTGGAACTCCCGGAGTTCGCGGTCGAACTGCTCGCGTTGGGAGACGTAATCGATTGTCTCCTCCAGACAGCCCTGTGCGATGCCGAGCGCTTGGGCGGCAATGCCGACACGCTCTTCCTCGAAGAACTCCATGAGTTGGTAGAACCCGGCGTCCTCGTAGCCGACGAGGTTCTCCTCGGGGACGCGAACGCCGTCATAGCGGAGTTGCGCCGTCTCGCTTGCGTTCCAGCCGAGTTTGTGAATCTCGCTTTCGACCTCGAAGCCGTCGCGGTCGGTCTCGACGATGAACGCCGAGATGCCGCCGTGGCTCTCACCACCAGTGCGGGCCATCGTCAACACGTAGTCCGCGATGGTGCCGTGGGTGATGAACGTCTTCACGCCGTCGATGACGTACTCGTCGCCGTCTTTCTCGGCGGTCGTCTCGATGCCGGCGGCGTTCGAGCCGTGGTTCGGTTCGGTGTTGCCGAGCGCGCCGATGAGTTCACCCTCGGCGATGCCGCGGAGAATCCACTCCTTCTGTTCGTCGGTGCCGTACTCCCGAATCATCCGGGTGCCGAACTCCGTGCCGATGGCGGCAAGCATGCCTGCATCGACGCGACAAATCTCCTCCATGAACAGACACGTCTCGACCTGCGTGAGGCCGGCACCGCCGTACTCCTCGGGGATGGTGCCGCCGACGAGTCCCGCATCGACGGCCTTCTCCCAGACCTCCTCGGGCCACTCGCCGGTCTCCTCGTGGTGGCGTGCGACGGGGGCAATCTCGTTCTCGGCGAACTCGCGGGCGGTCTGTCGAATTGCGCGCTCCTGTTCGGAGAAGCCGAAGTGTACCATGAAACTACAAACAAGTGTGTCAGTTTAATCTTGCCGGCGCTCGCAGGTACTGCCGGAACGTGAGACGGCGTAACACTAATCAATAATGGTGTGTACTAGCATACAGCATGAATTTTGCCACCCACGTCGACGCGATAGCTCGCAGTGCACCCGACCGTCTGGCGATGACCGACCACACACGGGAGGTCACCTACGCGGAGTTGGCCGGGGAGACGAACGCCTTCGCCAACGCCTTAGAGTCCCTCGACGTCGAGGCCGGCGACCGGGTCGCGCTGTACCTGCCGAATAGTATCGGCTTTATGACCGCGTATCTGGGCGCGATGAAACGCGGTGCGATTCCGTTTCCCATCAACATGCGGTTCCAAGGGGAGGAGATACAGTACGTACTGGAGGATTCGGGAGCGGTCGCAGCGGTGACTCACGGGCAGTTCGAGGACGTACTCGCCGGACTCGACGTGCCGTCGTTGGAGCATCTCGTCGTCGCCGACGGCGAGAAGGGACACAGCTACCGCGAACTCGTCGGGACCGCCGACACCGACTACGACGCCTACCCGCGAAAGGAAGACGAACTCGCGGAGTTGATGTACACAAGCGGAACGACGGGCCGGCCGAAGGGCGTCAAACACACTCACCGAAACCTCGGGACGAACGCTCGCGGCCTCGTCGAGGCGATGGGGTGGTCGAAGGATACGACGACGCTGACGGTGTGTCCGCTGTTCCACGTCTCGGGACTGAACGTCTCGACGACGCCACTTTTGACCGTCGGCGCGGAGAACCACTTCCTACCAGAGTGGGACCCCGACGCCGCACTGGCGACGATGGCCGAACACGACGCCACCTACGCCTTCTTCATCCCGACGATGGTCATCGACTTACTGGAGCGTGATGTGTCCGACCACGACCTCTCTTCGCTGGAATTGATTGGTGTCGGCGGGTCGCCGATGCCGAAAGAGCGCATCGAGACCGTCGAGGAGACCTTCGGCGTGACGCTCCTGGAGGGGTACGGCATGACCGAAACGACGCCGCTCGCTGCCATCAACCGCCCGGGGCAGGACGTTCGGAAGGCCGGCAGCATCGGCCCGCCGGCGACGGAAGTCGTCGACGTACGCATCGAGAACCCCGAGACCGGCGAGGCCGCCGATACCGACGAGAAAGGCGAACTGCTGTGGCACGGCGACACCGTCACGCCGGGGTACTTCCGGATGCCCGAAAAGAACGAGGAGGCCTTCGTTCAGCGAGAGGGCAAACGGTGGCTCCGCTCGGGCGACATCGCCCGGATGGACGAGGACGGTCACCTGTTCGTCGAGGACCGCATCGACGACATGATAATCACCGGCGGGGAGAACGTCTACCCCCGTGAAATCGAGGACGTAATCTACGAACTCGATGGCGTCGTCGAGGTGGCCGTCATCGGGACACCACACGACCGACTCGGTGAGACGGTCACCGCCGTCGTCGTCGGTGATGGACTCTCGGCCGACGATGTCGAACAGCACTGCCGTGGCCGGTTGACCGATTACAAGATTCCCCGTCGCATCGAGTTCGTCGAGGAGTTACCGAAGACCTCCACGCGGAAAATCGACAAGGTGTCGCTTCGGGACGATTTCTGACGCCCGTATTAATCCCCCGGTAGTGGGAGACGACGGATTAATACTGGCTCCCTGCGGGGGTTGTTCGCATGCCGAACGATTGGCCGGAGACGCCACCGAGTACCGACATATTCGCCGACGACTTGCTGGACGGAGAGACCGCGCTCATCACGGGCGGCGGGACCGGTATCGGCGAGGAGATGGCGCTGGCCTTCGCCGACCACGGTGCCGACGTTGCCGTCGCTTCCCGCAACATGGACCACCTCGAACCCGTCGCCGAAGCCATCGAGGAGAAGGGCCAAAACGCCTGTGCGACCACCGTCGACATCCGCGAGAAGGAAGAGGTCGACGCGATGCGCGATACGGTTCTCGACGAGTTGGGCGACATCTCGATTCTCGTCAACAACGCCGGTGCGAACTTCCTGACGCCGCTTGAGGACCTCTCGGCGAACGGCTGGCGGGCCGTCGTCGGCACCATCCTCGACGGCACGGCCTACTGTACGATGAGCGTCGGCGATTACATGATAGACAACGGCGGCGGCTCCATCATCGCGATGGGTGCGACGAACTCCGTCCACGGTGCGCCGTTCCACGGCCACTCCGGGGCGGGGAAGGCCGGCGTCCACAATCTGATGCAGACGGTCGCAAGCGAATGGGCGAAGTACAACGTCCGCGCGAACACTATCGCACCGGGCATCATCGAAACCGAAGGCGTCACCGAAGCGGCAGGCGGTGCCCTCCCGGAGCAGATACTCGACACCGTCCCGGCCGACCGCTTCGGAACGGCCGACGACTGCGTGCCGCTTGCGGTGTTTCTCGCCAGCGACGCCTCGGCGTACGTCACCGGCAGTTACTACGTCGTCGACGGCGGCCACCTGCTGTTGCCGTCGCCGTACTAGGGTTTGATTTCCCTCCCGCTCCGAGCGCCGTCTATGCCCTCCATTCGTGGTGGTTCGACGTGAGCGTCGTCGTCGGTGTTCTCGGCTTGCTGTTGTTCGCCGTGGGCGTTCTCGGCGTCGGATACGGCTGGCGCCGACGCCGACAGCGAAGCGTCATCGCCAGCACCGAAACGACGGACGTGTTACGACTGACCCCCGGACCGGCCGAAGTGGTCGGGACCGCCGAACGGAGCGACGACGGGCCGCTCCCGGCGCCCTTTTCAGAGGAGTCGTGTCTCCTCGCCGAGTGGGAAATCGAGGAGTGGGAGGAGTCGGGAAAACACTCCAGTTGGCGAACCGAAGGGAAAGGAACGGTGACGACGCCGTTCTACGTCGACGACGGCACCGACCGGGTGTTGGTACGGCCGAGCGAGGCGACGGTCGACCTCGCCGGTTCACGGGAGACGACTCACGTTGGCGTCGACGAGGAACCGCCGGAGTCGATACGCCGGTTTCTCGACCTCGATTCGACGCCGGGAGACCCCAACGAGGCGCTCATCAAGGCCCTCGACTGGGGAACGAAGGTCGGCGACCGGAAGTATCATCAACGACTCCTGAAACCCGGCGATGAGGTGTACGTCCACGGAACCGCGACCCGAGTCGGCGCGGAGACGTTCGGGAGCAACGACTTCGAGTTGATTGAGTCGGCCGACGACGGCCATCCCGACGCGGAGTTGTTCCTCGTCGCCGACAGCACCGAGTCGGAACTCATCGCTGACAGACGCGACTGGCTGCTGTACGCCGGGGCGGGAAGTCTCGCCGCCCTCGCCGGTCTCGGGGTGGTGGCAGCGACGGTTCTCCCACCGTAATCGCCGGCGGAGAGGCGCTACGGCGTGAGTTCGTCCGACCCACGTACTTTTTAACCCCGGAGGTAGAAGATTCGGATAACCGAGCAACGGTCGCCCCGGACACGCATGGGCGACCGGCAGACGCTGGCGGGAGACGGCCGATTGGGCAGGAACGTGGCGGCGTTGCCGCGACGGTTGCCTCGTCGGTTCCGACCGCCGGCCCACCGAATCGGTCGGTGTCGCGTCCGTCATAGACGGCCCTGCGGAAGCCGGTCGCTCGTTCGTGAGTCCGGAGAGCGGTCTCTCGGCTCTCAACTATGGAAGTAGAAATCGCGACAATCGGCGGCTACGAGGAAGTCGGACGACAGATGACAGCGGTACGGGCAGGCGACAACGTGGTCATCTTCGACATGGGATTGAACCTCTCGAAGGTGCTCATCCACGACAACGTCGAAACCGAACGGATGCACAGCCTGGACCTCATCGACATGGGGGCCATTCCGGACGACCGCGTGATGAGCGACATCGAGGGCGACGTACAGGCCATCGTTCCGACGCACGGCCACCTCGACCACATCGGCGCCATCTCGAAACTCGCCCACCGCTACGACGCACCCATCGTCGCCACGCCGTTCACCCTCGCGTTGGTCGAACAGCAAATCGAGAGCGAAGAGAAGTTCGGCGTCCAAAACGACCTCGTCGAGATGGAAGCCGGCGGCACGATGCCCATCGGCGAGAAGTGCGAACTCGAGTTCGTCAACGTCACCCACTCAATTATCGACGCTATCAACCCCGTCCTCCACACGCCGGAGGGCGCCGTCGTCTACGGCCTCGACAAGCGAATGGACCACTCGCCGGTGCTGGGCGACCCCATCGATATGAAGCGGTTCCGGGAAATCGGCCGCGAAGGCGAGGGCGTTCTCTGTTACATCGAGGACTGCACCAACGCCAGCAAGAAGGGCAAAACACCCTCGGAGTCGGTCGCCCGCGAGCAACTGAAGGACGTGCTGTACTCGCTTGAAGACTACGACGGCGGCATCGTCGCCACCACGTTCAGTTCCCACATTGCACGCGTGAAATCGCTCGTCGAGTTCGCCGAGGACATCGGCCGCCAGCCCGTCCTGCTGGGCCGCTCGATGGAGAAGTACTCCGGCACCGCAGAGCGACTGGACTTCGTCGACTTCCCGAGTGACCTCGGGATGTACGGCCACCGCAAATCCGTCGACCGCACGTTCAAGCGCATCATGAACGAGGGCAAAGAGGACTACCTCCCGGTCGTGACGGGCCACCAGGGCGAGCCGCGAGCGATGCTCACCCGGATGGCCCGCGGCGAGACGCCGTACGAACTCGAAGACGGCGACAAGGTCGTCTTCTCGGCACGAGTCATCCCCGAACCGACCAACGAGGGGCAGCGCTACCAGGCCGAAAAACTGCTCGGCATGCAGGGCGCCCGCATCTACGACGACATCCACGTCTCCGGGCACCTCAACACCGAGGGCCACTACCAGATGCTGGAGGCACTCCAGCCGCAGAACCTCATCCCGGCCCACCAGGACATGAAGGGCTTCTCGCCGTACGTCGACCTCGCGCGGAATCAGGGCTATCAGCTCGGTCGTGACCTCCACGTCACCGAGAACGGGAACACGATACAGCTGACGGAATGAGCTCATCAGACCGCGTCGAATCGGCGATTGCGGAGCGACGAGAAATCGTCAACGAGGCGATTACCGAACAGTTGCCGGTCCAGAAACCCGAGCGACTGTACGCCGCCTCCCGCTACCTTCTGGACGCGGGCGGAAAGCGACTCCGACCGACTATCTTACTGCTCACTGCCGAGGCCATCTCCGGCGTGGAGCCGTTCGACGCCGAGTACCGCGAGTTCCCGTCGCCCGCCGGTGAGGAGGTTGACGTGCTCTCCGCGGCCGTATCCATCGAGGTCATCCAGTCGTTCACCCTCATCCACGACGACATCATGGACGACGACGACCTTCGGCGCGGTGTCCCCGCGGTCCACCGCGAGTACGACCTCGAAACCGCAATCCTCGCCGGGGACACGCTGTACTCGAAGGCTTTCGAATACATGCTCGACACCGGTGCACCGGCCGAGCGGAGCGTCGAGGCGCTCGACGAACTCGCCACCACCTGTACCGAAATCTGTGAGGGGCAGGCGCTGGACGTGGACTTCGAGAACCGCGGGGACGTGACGACAGAGGAGTACCTCGAGATGGTGGAGTTCAAAACCGCCGTCCTCTATGCGGCGGCGGCGTCGATACCCGCCATTCTGTTGGGTTCCGACGACGAGACTGTCGACGCGCTCCACGGCTACGGCCTCGACATCGGTCGGGCGTTCCAGATTCAGGACGACCTCCTCGATTTGACCGTCCCCAGCGACACGTTGGGGAAACAGCGCGGGTCGGACCTCATCGAGGGCAAGCGGACGATTATCACGCTGCACGCTCGCGACCAAGGCATCGACGTGGAGGAACTCGTCCCCGAGGACCCGACCGAGGCCGAAATCGAAGCCGCCGTCGAGACGCTGGAAGACGCCGGCAGCATCGACTTCGCCCGCGATATGGCACAGGACCTCGTCGAGAGTGGCAAGGAGCGACTCGAAGTGCTTCCCGACGGTGAGTCCCGCGAACTGCTCGAATCCATCGCGGATTACCTCGTCGAGCGCGGGTACTAAGACCCCTTTTTGCACGGTTGCTCACCGCCGGTGACTCTCGAACCACCTCGATGAAAAAGACACTCCGCCCGGCTTTTTATAAATGATAGCGCGACCAGAGGGCCCATGCCCTGACGATTCGCCGGCTATCCGCCGAGACGGGAGTGTGGAATACGGATAGTCGAAAGGGTGCGGTTCGTTCCGCCTGTTCGCCATCTGCCGACAGGTTCGTGACAAGAGCTTTGAGGTTCGTGATTGATATTGACCGACAAGGCTCATGAAGCGAGAGATGCGCACCACGGACTTCCTAGACCGGGCCGTCGATATCTACGACGACGTGACTGGAGTCGTCGCTCACGACGGGAGCGAATACACCTACGCGGAGGTCAACGACCGCGTCAACCGGTTGGCCCACGCCCTCGAGGAGCGCGGGGTCGAAAAGGGCGACCGCGTGGCGCTTTTGGCGCCGAACACCCACTACTTCATCGAGACGCTCTACGCGACGAACAAACTCGGCGGCGTCTTCGTCCCGATGAACTACCGGCTGACCGCCGGCGAACTGGAGTACATCCTCAACGACTGTGCGGCCGACGTCGTCATCGCGGATTACGACTTCGCCGAGGAGGTCGAACCCATCCGTGAGGACGTAGCCGCCGACCACTTCATCGGCTACGAGGCCGGCCGCATCGACGGGGAGTGGGACGACTACGAGGACCAACTCTCGGGGCAACCGACCGCCGAACCCGACCGCCCGGACATCGCCGAGGACGACGATGCGAGCATCAACTACACCTCGGGGACGACAGGCGACCCGAAGGGCGTCGTTCGGACCCACCGGACCGAACACTGGCATGCACTGGTCCTCAACCAGCACATGGAGATTCGCGACGAAGACATCTACCTGTGGACGCTGCCGATGTTCCACTGCAATGGCTGGGGCCACACCTACGCCATCACGGGCACCGGCGGGACCCACGTCTGCCAGCGCACCTTCGACGCCGCCGACACCTTCCGGCGCATCCAGGAGTACGACGTTAGCTTCCTCTGTGGGGCGCCGACGGTGCTGGACAACCTCATCCAGTTTCACGAGGACAACGACGGGGATGTCGTGACGACCGGCGACCGCGACGTGCGCATCGCGACGGCCGGGAGCGCCCCCGCGACGGCGACCATAGAGACCGTCGAAGATGAGTTCGGCTGGCGCATCATCCACATCTACGGCCTCACCGAGACCGCGCCCATCATCACGACCAGCAACTCGCCCCGACGGCTGGCCGAACGCGGTCGTGACCTGAAGGTCAAACAGGGCTCGGAGACCCTCTGTACCGATGTTCGGGTCGTCGACGAGGACGGCAACGACGTCCCCCGAGACGGGACGACCATCGGCGAAATCGTCGTCAACGGCAACCAGGTCATGGACCGCTATCTCAACAAGCCCGAAGCGACGGAGCAGGCGTTCAGCGACCGCATCGAGGGGTATTTCCACACCGGCGACCTCGCGACCATCGACGAGGACGGCATGGTCGCCATCCAGGACCGCCGCAAGGACATAATCATCTCCGGCGGCGAGAACATCTCCTCCATCGAAGTCGAGGACGCCCTCTACGACCACGAGGACGTGATGAAGGCCGCCGTCATCCCCGTTCCCAGCGAGAAGTGGGGCGAGACGCCGAAGGCCATCGTCGTCGAACGACCCGGAGCCGACCTGGCCGAAGACGGGCTCATCGATTTCGTCAAGGAGCGGTTGGCGAACTACAAGGCGCCGACCAGCGTCGATTTCGTCGACGACTTCCCGGAGACGGCGACCGGCAAGGTCCAGAAGTACGAACTCCGAGAACGGTACTGGGACGACGAGGAGCGTCGGGTCGGCCAGGAGTAGTCGACGGCCTGCCCCGACCGCTCCCCCCGGTCGGAATCCACGATGTTTTGGTGCTCCCCGGGGAAGTCGTTGTCAATGGACGACGACCTCCGAGAGCGGGTCGAACGTGAGGCCGAGACGGCCGCGCTGTTCAACGCGCTCAAACACGAAAGCGACGCACAGGTCGGCGCGATAATGGGACCGATGATGGGTGAAAACCCGGAATTCCGCGAACACGGCGACGAGATTCCCGGCGTCATCGCACCCGTCATCGAGCGGGTCAACGGCCGCTCGACCGAGGAGCAACGCGAGCGACTCGAAGAACTGGCCCCCGAGTTAGTCGAAGAACTCGACGCCGACGACGAGGAGGACGACCAGCCGTTGCCGGACCTGCCGAACGTCGAGGAGTACGACGAAGTCAGGATGCGGCTGGCACCGAACCCGAACGGTCCGTGGCACCTCGGAAGCGCCCGAATGCCCGCCGTCATCGGGACGTACAAGGAGATGTACGACGGCTGGATGCTGTGTCGCTTCGACGACACCGACCCCGAAACGAAACGCCCGGACCTCGACGCCTACGGCGAGATTCTCGACGCCATCGACTATCTCGGCTTCGACCCCAACGAGGTCGTCAAGGCATCCGACCGCGTCGAGACCTACTACGAGTACGCTCGGGACCTCATCGACGAAGGGGGAGCCTACACGTGTAGCTGTAGCGGCGAGGAGTTCTCCGAATTGAAGAACAACGCCGAGGCCTGTCCCCACCGCGAGAAGGACACCGAGACCACCCACGAGGAGTTCGATGCGATGATAGACGGCGAATACGGTGCCGGCGAGATGGTTCTCCGTGTTCGGACCGACATCGAACACAAGAACCCGGCGCTGCGCGACTGGGTCGCCTTCCGGATGGTCGACACGCCCCATCCACGGGAGGAGGCAGCGGAGTATCGCTGTTGGCCGATGTTGGACTTCCAGTCGGGTATCGACGACCACCTCTTCGGCATCACCCACATCATCCGCGGTATTGACCTACAGGACTCGGCGAAACGACAGGCGTTCGTCTACGACTACTTCGGCTGGGAGTACCCCGAGGTGCTCCACTGGGGACACGTTCAAATCGACGCCTACGACGTACAGATGTCGACATCGACCATCAAGGAACTCGTCGAGTCGGGCAAACTCGACGGCTGGGACGACCCCCGTGCGCCGACGGTCGCGAGTTTGCGGCGACGCGGCATCCGCGGTGAGGCCATCGTCGAAGCGATGGCGGAACTCGGCACGTCGACCTCGAACGTCGACCTCGCGATGTCGTCGGTGTACGCGAAGAATCGCGAGTTGATAGACGACGAATCCGACCGCGCCTTCTTCGTCCGCGACGGCGTCGAGAAGACCGTCCTCGGTGCTCCCGAAGTCGGTGAACCGCCGGTTCACCCCGACCACGAGGACCGCGGAACCCGGTCGATTCCGGTCGGCGGCGCCGTCCTCGTCGAACCGGAGGACGTGCCGCCGAACGGCAAGCGAATCTGGCTGAAGGGACTCGGCCCCGTCCGTCACACCCGCGACGCCTTCGAGTTCACCGGCGAAGACCTCGACATCGTCCGCGAGGAGGGCGTCGACGTGGTCCACTGGGTGCCCGCCGACGAGAACGTCCCGCTCCGTCTCCGGACGATGGACGGCGACGAGGCCGGCTACGCCGAACCCGGTCTCGCCGACTACGACCCGGACGATGTCGTCCAGTTCGAGCGCATCGGCTTCGCACGGGTGGACGAACATGCCGGGGAGGAGTCCGTCGCCTACTTCGGCCATCCCTGAGCGTCGGGAACGTTTAAGTCCCGCCCAGTATTGGTGATAGGTAGCAATGGCCATCGACCCGAACTTCGAGCAAAACCGCGAAAACGAGGGGCAGGAACACGGCGTCGACGTGTGGGGACCGACCGACCCACCTGAGCAGTTGGGGATTCGGGGCACGCATGTCGCTGTCGATTTCGACATCTGCATCGCCGACGGCGCCTGCCTCGAAGACTGCCCGGTCGACGTCTTCGAGTGGGTTGACTCACCGGACCACCCCGAAAGCGAAATCAAGGCCAACCCGACCAACGAGGACCAGTGTATCGACTGTATGCTGTGTGTTGATGTCTGTCCCGTCGACGCCATCGACGTCGACCCCGGTCGTGCAGGCCGGACCTAACAGCCTCGTCGTACTCCTCGGCTAGCCCCTCGATACAGCCTTTTATCGCGATTTTCACTTTTGTTCCGCACTAACAACTATTAGGGAGCGGTAGCAGTATTTGCCACAGGTGATGAGGTACCAATGAACACACTCGTGTTGACGAAAGGCGTTCCCGACTTCCGAGAGGGGAAGGTCTCCTTCGACGAGGACGGCCACCTCGAACGTGGGAAGACGCCGACGGTGATGAATCCGAACGACAAGTTCGCGCTCCGGGCGGCGCTACAGACGAAGGTCCGTCACGGCGGAACGGTTTCGTTGATGAGCATGGGTCCGCCCGGCTACAAGGAGGTCCTTCAGGAGGGAATGCGGGACGTCTACGCCGACGAGTTGTATCTGCTCTCCGACCGGGAGATGGGCGCGGCGGACACGTGGGCGACGGCGATGACCGTCGCGACCGGCATCGAAAAAATGGAGGAGACGCCGGATTTGGTGTTCGCGGGCTTCAAGAGTGCCGACGGGGAGACCGGCCACACCGGCCCACAGACGAACTGGTGTCTCGACTGGCCGCTTGTCACCCACGTCATTGCTCTGGACATCGACGAGGAGGCCGGCCGACTCCGAGCGAAGCGACTCGTCAAGGGAGACGTCGAGGAGATAGAGACCGTCGAGGCCGATCTCCCGGCGTTCGTCGTCACCGACCCGGAGTTCGAGCCGACCTATCGGAAGGCCAAACACCGGCTCAAACACAAGGAACTCCGCGAAGAGACCCAACAGCGCGCGGAGAACTACGAGGACATCGTGACGGTATGGGACCACGAGGACCTCAACCTCGACCCCGATTACATCGGACTCGACGGTTCGCCGACTATCGTCTCCGGCGTCGACCCGATTCCGAAGGCGCCCTCCGAGCGCGAGGCGACGACGGTCACGCCGGATGACGAGGAGGGAATGCGAAACGTACTCGAGGAGATGGAGCCGTTCGCGGCAGGTGACTGATTATGGTATCCGTAGACCCAACCGAACACGAAATCGCGGAGTTGGGACCGAAAATCAAGGACATCGAGGACCTCGACGAGTTAGAGGAGATGCTCGAACTCGAAGAGGACGGGGAGGACCGCGACCCGGTAAAGACGCTTATCGAGGGACGAATCGAGAAGCTCTCGGCGGACGACGAGGACCCCGACCCGAGCGAGGCGGATTTGACCGAACTGACCGTCGCGGACATCGCGAACCTCGTTCGAGGCATCGAAGACGTCGACGTTCTCGAGGACATCTTGGAGCGCGAACGCGACGGGAAGGAACGGAAATCCGCCATCTCTCAAATCGAGAATCGAATCGAGGACCTGACACAGGCCGACGACGGCGAGGAGGCGGAAGTCGAGTACGTCCCGCCGGAGGAGAAGTACCCCGAACTCGACCATCCGACCTCCGAGAAGCGGTGGGTCGAGGGAACGGTCGACGGCGACTACCGAGATATGTGGGTGTACTGTGAGACCCAACAGGGCGAGTTGATAGACGCCTCCAAGGAGATTCTCGGAAAGGCCAGCGAACTGATGGCCGACTACAACGAGGAGTACGACGAAGAGGAGGTAGTCGTCGCGGTGCTCATCGGCGACGGCGTCTCGGAGTTGGCCGAAGAGGCCGTCTCCTACGGCGCCGACCGCGTCGTCTATCAAGAGGACGAACGTCTCGGACGGTTCCGACACAAGCCCTACACCGAGATTTTCTGTTCGATGTGTCGGGACAGCGACCTCGAGTGGCGCGATTACCACGAACCGCGGTACACCGTCTTCCCGGCGACGAACAACGGCCGTGACCTCTCGGCGTTGGTACAGGCGGAACTCGATTCGGGGCTGGCGTCGGACTGTTCGGACCTCTACATCGATTCGGCCACCATCTCGAACCCCGCGAAGACGGGGACGCCGGGCGACAACAAGGTGTTCGAGCGAGTCCTTCACATGCCGCGACCGGACTTCTCGGGCTTCGAGTACTCGACGATTCTCTGTATCGACAAACCCCACCGGGACTTCCACCCACAGGGTGCGAGCGTCATTCCCGGAACGTTCGATTTGCCCGACCCGGACCCGGAACGCGAGGGCGAAATCGTCGAACACGAACTCGAGTTGCCCGAGGAGTGGTTCCAAGTCGAGGTGACCGACTACGACCAACTCGAAGGTGGCGTCGATTTGACGGGCAACGAAGTCGTCGTCGCGCTCGGCCGTGGCATCGGCAAGAACCCGACGAAGGGAATGGAGTTGGGTCTCGAACTCACCGACGCCTTCGAGGAGGCCGACCTCGGTCTCTCCCGGGGCGTCATCACGGCCTCCTATCAGTTCGACGGCCACGTCGAGGACTACGTCGCCGAGGAGCGGCAAATCGGCGAGTCCGGACAGGTCGTCGAACCCGACCTCTACATCGCCGCCGGCATCTCCGGGGCAGTCCAGCACAAGGTCGGCATGGACGAGTCCGACACCATCGTGGCCATCAACACTGACCCCGACGCCGACATCCGTGGGTTCTCCGATTACTACATCGAGGGCGACCTCTTCGAGGTGTTACCGCGGCTGACGGAGGCGCTGAAGGAAGGCGAGTTCTCCCGTGCGGTCGCGGAGGTGAGCGATGACTGACGACTACGAACACTTCGAGGCGGTCGTCGTCGGTGCCGGCCCCGGCGGGGCGGCGGCAGCGGCGACGCTGGCCGAACAGGGCGTCGAAACGCTCGTTTTGGAACGCGGCGTCGACGCCGGGTCGAAGAACGTCTCGGGCGGCCTCATCTACGCCGAGGAATCGGCGCCCTACACCATCGACAGTATCTTCGATGGGTTCCGCGAGGCGGCTTCCGAACGGCCCATCTCGGAGTACTACATCCACAACCTCGCCGGCGAGAAGGTCAAGACGTTCGACCTCTCGGAGGTCCACCACAACGATACCGAGTGGTGTGATTCGGTACTCCGACGACGGATGGACTCGTGGCTTGCCGAGCGCGTCCACGAGAAGTGCCGAGACACCGGTGGTGGACTGTTAACCGAAGTGCGGGTCAACGGGCTACTCCGTGAGGACGGGGAGATAGTCGGCGTCACCTGCGACGAAATCGACCCGATTACGGCCGACGTCATCATCGCCGCCGACGGCGTCAACTCCGAGTTGGCACGCGACGCCGGGTTGATGGATTGGGAGGAACCCGACGAGTGGTTCCAGGGCGTCAAGGCCGTCGTGGATATGGACCCCGGAGCCGTCAACGAGCGGTTCGGTGTCGAATCGGACGACGGCGTCGCCCACCTGTTTTCGGGGGACCTCTTCGAGGGCGTCCGCGGCGGCGGCTTCCTCTATACGAACGAGGATTCGCTGTCCATCGGGACGGTGTTCCATCTCGATTCGTTAACCGAAGAGGAGGCCGAACCGCACGAACTGCTCGATTCGCTGCTCACCCATCCGCTGTTGGACCAGTGGTTCGACGGCGAGTACGACGAGCGGGAGTACTCTGCGAAGTTGGTCCCGGACTCGAAGAAGGCGGCCAACCCCTCGCCACATCGGGGCCGGCTACTGCTCGTCGGCGACGCCGCCGGACAGATGCAGGCACAGGGACCGATAATCAAGGGGATGAACCACGCGGTCACCGCCGGCGGACTGGCCGCCGAAGCGTTCGCGGAGGCGAAATCCCGTGGCAACCCCGACAGTGCGGGCGATCTCTACGAGAAGAAACTCGTCGACGAGGGCGTGATGGCCAAACTCCGCCCCCAGCGGTACCGGATGACCCGAACCCTCTCGGAGAGCGACCTGGTGACGAAAGTAGCCGGCGGAGTCCTCAACTCGGCGGTCGGCCGGGCCGGCGTGAAACTCTTCGACGGAACCATCGAGCGGGCGTTCAACTCCCCGTTCCTGCTGGGGATGATACCCGACACCCGGACCTCATACGTGACGATTCCACGAGTCGTCGGTGAGGTACTCGGCGAGGAAATCGACGCCGAAAACACCATCGAACCGCCGGAACTCGACGACCGAATCGGCGAGTTGACTTACGACGTTGGGGACCCCCACATCGAGTTGGTCGACAACAGTTTCGCAGCCAGCGGCGCCGCCGTGGCCGCCTGTCCGGTCAGCGCGAAGGACTTCGGCGGCGGCTGTTACCGCGAAGAGACCGTCAAGACCAACGGCAGCGAGGAGAAGGTCGTCAGCCTCGACACCCAACCCTGCGTCGAGTGCGGCACCTGTGCGGTCGTCGCCGACACCGACTGGGAACACCCGGCCGGTGGCAAGGGCGTGGAGTTCAGGGACGGGTAGATGGACGACCTCAGCGACCGCATCGCCGAACTGTCGGAGCGTGCCCGTCGGGACCGAGAGGCCTTCGAGCCGCCAGTGGACCCGCCCGACGAGGAGGCCGCACTCGAGTACCTCGTCGATGGCGTCGGTGATGTCGTCGGGCTGTACATCGAAGCGCGGACCGGCGAACTGGTCCGGTTCGACGACGCCGAGTTCGCCATGCTGGAGCGGGCGCTCAACGACTGGCTCGACCTGTATGCGGCATGCTACGGCGTCGACCTCGAGGCGTCGTTCACCGTTCGGGAGGCCGCAGAGCTGGTCGTCGACACCCACAGCATCCGCGAAACCGCGATACTGCTGACGAACGTCCCCGACAGGGACCGCAGAAAGCCGTGGTCACAGAGCGTTTCGAAAACTGACATATAACTAGTTCGGCTCCGGCAACAATTTTATATGTTGGTTCGTGCTACCAATCCTCATGCAGTTCTCCGACGAGCTCGAATTCAGCCACCGGGACCGCAAGGACATCTACGAGTACGTCGAGCGGTACGGGACGGCCGACTACGACGAGACGCGTCGGGCACTGAACATGAGTCCGGAGGCGTTCGGCCACCATATCGCCGTCCTTCGGCGTGACGGCATCGTCACCAGAGAGGACGACGAACTCCGCATCGCCTTCGAGGACGACAGCGAGGAGACGTACGTCGACGACGGCCTGGAAGTCACCATCCGGGCGGCCCGCGAGGACGACCTAACCGGGTTGGTCGGCGCGATTCGGGAGGCGCTTGGCGATAAGACCTACATCGAGGGTGAGACGGTCGCCGACGTGGTCGAAAGCGAGAACGTCCTGTTGCGACACAACGAACTGCAAAAACGGATGTTCTTCGTCGCGACGGTCCACGGCGACGTGGTCGGATGGGTCCACCTCAACGCGCCGGAGTTGGAGAAACTCGAACACACCGCGCAGTTGACCGTCGGCGTCATCGACGAGTACCGCGGCCACGGCATCGGGACGAAACTGCTCGACCACGGCGTCGACTGGGCGCTCGACAACGGCTTCGAGAAACTGTACAACAGCGTCCCCTCCTCGAACGAGGCGGCCATCGAGTTCCTCGAAACCCGTGGCTGGGAGACCGAAGCCGTCCGAAAGAAACACTACAAAATCGACGACGAGTATCTCGACGAAGTGATGATGGCGAAACTGCTGGCGTAACGATACCAAAACCACCACGGCCCGTTTTTGCCGACATCGTATTACACCCCCTGCTCAAACAATCGCGTATGAGCGAGAGTAGTCTCCGACTTCGGGGCGCCGACTTCGAGGCACTCGAGTACGTCGAAACCCTGCTGGCAGCGGCGGACCTCCCTGTCGAGGACGTTCGGTCGAACCCGGAGTGGTTCTACGTCGCTTTCGACGGCGACGACCGAGTCGGAATCGGCGGCATCGAACCCGCCGGTGACGACGCCCTCCTTCGGTCGGTCGTCGTCGAAGAGTGCGTTCGAGGACGGGGCTACGGCGAGGCGCTCCGGGCGGCGTTGGAGGCGAAGGCCCGCGCCGACGGCGTCGACACGCTGTACCTACTTACGACGACCGCTGCCGATTTCTTCGCCGAGGGAGGTTACACGGTCATCGACCGCGAAGAGGCTCCCGATGCTGTCCGAGAGACCCGCGAATTCGCGGAGTTCTGTCCGTCGACGGCCACCTGCATGAAGAAGTCGCTGTAGCTGCAGCAATCGGGGTCAGGACCACTCGTCGCCAGCGTCCGTCAGTGGGTCGGCGACGATGCCGTCCTGCCGGGCGAGAACCCGGGCGTGTCCCGAACACACCACCCTGTTTTCGGCCCACGGGATGTGGAGTTCGACGGCCGCCGTCTCCTCGCAGTCCGGTTCTGTACACTCCATGTCAGCCGTAGGACCCCCCGGCTAACAGCCGTTGTGGTCAGACGAACACGGCGAGGAGAAATCCGACCAACACGACCCCGGACAACAGCGCCTGCATCACCGACGAGGCGAGCATCCCGACCGTCGCGTACGCCGCCGTTCGAAGCCCCCGTTCGACATTGCCGTGGCGATAGTACTCGGCGGCGAAGACGGTGCCGCCGACGCCCACGACGACGCCGAGCGGGCCGAGGACGAACAACAACAGGAACCCAGCGACAGCGGCGATGGCCGTCGTCCGAAGTGAGGCGCCGCCATATCGGGCCGACAGCGCCCCCGCAAGCCAGTCGACGACGAGCGTCAACAGGCCGACCGAGACGAGAAGTGCGACGACCAATAGACTCGGTTCGCCGGTGGCATACCAGTAGTAGCCGACGCCGGCGATGGAGAGCGCACCGCCAGGGACGAAGGGGACGAAACTGGCGACGACGGCCGCGACGAGCAACGCGAGGGCGACGTACAGCGGGTCGACGGGGAGCACGTTCGGATGTTCGGCGGCGAGTGGATAACGCTACTGGGCCGACTACTCGGGGGCGACGACTTCGAGCTTTACGCCCTCCGGTCCCTCACAGTACAGCGCGTAGTAGCCGCCGGCGAAGGGGTGACGGTCCTCGTACAGCACCGTCGCATCCTCGCGGTCCCGAACGGCCTCGGTGAGCGTATCGACCTGCTCGCGGGAGGCGACATGGAAGGCGAGGTGATTCAGTCCGGGCGCAGTCCGGTCGAAAGGGTGGTCGTCGGTGTCCGTCGACACGAGAACGATGTACGTCGGGTCGTTTTTCCACGAACGGCCGTCCGCCCAGTCGTTCTTCAGTTCGTAGCCGAGTTCGCCAAGGAACCACTCCCAGAAACCGACGGCAGCGTCGAAATCGGCCGCGTACAGTTCGATGTGGTGGAGTTGGCCTGCGCTGTCGGGGTCCGCGTGGTCGTGCTCCATCGGTCGAGTGTCGATTCGCCCGTTGAAAAAGTCACCCCCGGTAGCGGTCGGCCTCCTCGCGGGCCGCCGCAGTCCCGTAGCGATCGACGAGCGGCCGGTAGGCGACACCCAACGAGCGCATACACTCCCGGCGGGAGACGTAGCCGAGGCGTTCGGCGGTCTCCTCCCACGGCGTCGCCTGCAGGACCTTCACGACGAGGAGTCGCTCTGCGTCGGGGTCGTCAAGCGCCCCGTCGACGAGCGCCCGGAGCGCCACCTGTCGGAAGGGGCCGGGAGCCACGTCGTACAGTCCCGGGCCGTAGGCGGCGCTTGCGAGGACGCGCCACTCGGTGTCGGTCAGGTCCAATCGAACGGGGCCGGACGCCGCGGCGAGGGCGCCGCGGACGACATCCGGGTCGGCATCGTCGAGTGCGTCCGCGAGGACGTCCGGGATTCGCCGTCGGAACCACGCAGCGTGCCGGTCTGCGAGGTCGGTGCCAGCATCCGACAGCGGACGAACCATCAGCGCCGAGTACTCGCCGCTCGTGTCGTTGCGGGTCGTCGAGAGATGGACCGTCCTGTAGCCGTTATCGTCCCAGAACGACAGTAACTCCGGCGTCGCGCCGTAGCCGACGCCGAGGTAGTCGACGGCGTCGAATCGGCCCGAGAGAGGCCGGTCGCCGTCGGCGTCGAACTCGGCCTCGATTGCCGACAGCAGCCGTGAACCGAACCCACGGGAGCGGACGGCGTGATGTGTCGCGATGCGCATCACGCGCAATCCGACCGGGCGGGCGGCCTCGATGTCCCGGAGTTGGCTCGTCAGCACGTCGGGGAGCATGTTCCCCCGAACTCGGGCGCCCTCGTACATCTCACGTCGCCTCGACTCGGAGAGGCCACCCTCACGGGCGAGCAGGGCGACCGCGAGGACGTGGCCGTCGACGGTCAGCGCCCGCAACGCGATGTTCGGCGCGTCGAGCAGGCGAGCGAGGTCGTCGGGTTCGGTGCGGTAGTGGGCGTTGACGAGGAGGCCGAACGTTTCCCGGAGCCGGTTCTCGTTGCCGACTAACGCCGTCGGGTCGAGGCGTTCGTAGGTCGCGTCGTCGGGCGTCGCCTCGGCGACGAGCGGTTCGACCGCGGGGCGGGCGTCAAGCAGCAGCGCCCGGAACAGCCACACTTCGATTGGGTCGGCCGCGGCGTAGCGAATCGGGTCGTCGAGCGTCACGGTGTCGACCGCCCGCTCGTCGTCGAGAGTGTCCCGAAATCGAACGTCGAAACCACGACCTGCACCTTCGTAGCCGTGGACCGTCGTCGCGAAGCAGACGCTCGGGGCGACCGACAGCAGCGACTGGAGGACGCGAACCGGGAGCGCGGCGGCTTCGTCGATGACGAGTACGTCGGCGGTCTCGGCTTCGGCGTCAGTCGGTCGGCAGAAGCGAACCCGGCCGCCGCCCTCGGCTCGGAGTTCGTGAGCGGCATCGGTGTCCCGCTCGTCGGAGACGAGAGCGTCGAGTTCTCCCAGAGTCTCGGCGGCGCGGTCGAACAGTTCGGCGGCGTTGCGGTAGTTCGGCGCCGCCACGAGTACGTCCCGGCCGTCGGCGGCGAGGGCGGCGGCCGCCAGTCCCGCGGCGCTGGATTTCCCGCGGCCCCGGTCGGCTTCGAGGACGACAGCGTTGCCGGGGTCGGCGAGCGCCTCACAGGCGAGGACGGCGTCGCGCTGGTCGGCGGTGAGACAGGCGTCGTAAACGGACTTCGGGAAGGCGGCGTCATCAGGTGGCGAAAACGGGACCTCGGCAAACTTCGGCGAGGGGTCGGTTCGCCCGTCGGCTTCGACAGTTCCGGCGTCGACATCGACGATAGCGATACCGCGGTGTTCGCGGAGCGTCCGGACGAGTCGACGACGGAACGTTCCAGCCACATCGTCGAGGCCGAACGGGGGGACCGCGAGGGTTTCGTCGAACCCGTCGCGTTCGTCCGGCCAGCGGTCGAGCGGCGGCGCCACGAGGACGAGCAGACCGCCGCCGTCGACGGCGCCGACGGCACGACCGAGTGCGTTCGGCCGACAGGCATCGTGGCAGTCGACGACGACGCAGTCGTGGGTTTCCCCGAGGAGTTCGTCGGCACGGGCGGGAGCGAGTCGTCGACCGACGATGTCGCGTTCCGACAGCGCGATGGCATCGAGGTCGGCCGCTTCACAAGCGGCCCGAGCGGCGGTGTAGCCGGCCTCACGGCTGCCGGCACAGACGAGGAGCCGTCGCTCGTTGGTCGCTTCGGCCTCCGAGCGCAGGGCGAGTGCCGTCTCGCGAACCGCGTCCATGCCCGGCGGAAGGAGTCGGTACCGGAAGGCTCCACCGGTTGGGCGAAGCCCTTTCACCGATGGGGCTGACCTCCGAGCATGGCAACCGCAACCAGACAGTGGATACTCGACAGCCGACCCGTCGGCGAGCCGACGATGGAGAACTTCGAGTTGGTCGAAACGGAACTCCCCGACCCGGAGCGGGGCGAAGTGCTCGTCCGGACGCTGTACATGTCAGTCGACCCCTACATGCGTGGGCGGATGCGGGACGCCGAATCCTACGCCGAACCGTGGGATGTGGGCGACCCGATGCAGGCGGGCGTCGTCGGCGAGGTCGAAGCCTCCGAACACCCCGACTTCGAAGCCGGCGACGTGGTGACCGGTGACCTCCAGTGGGCCGACTACGCGATTGCCGACGGCCGGGACCTCCGAGGGGTCAACCCCGAACACGGCCCCATCTCGACGGCGCTCGGCGTGTTGGGTATGCCCGGCGTTACCGCCTACTTCGGGACGACGGACGTAGCCGAACCGACGCCCGGCGACACCGTCGTCGTCAGCGCCGCCGCCGGCGCCGTCGGTAGCGTCGTCGGCCAACTCGCCGACCTCACCGGCTGTCACGTCGTCGGCATCGCGGGCGCCGAGGGGAAACTCGAGTGGCTCGAATCCGTCGGCTTCGACGAGGGCATCAACTACAAAGAAGAGGACGTGAGCGCGGCGCTCCGGAAAGCCTGTCCCGACGGCATCGACGTGTACTTCGACAACGTCGGTGGACCGGTCACCGACGCCGTCTGGCCGCTGTTGAACGTCCGGGCACGGGTGGCCGTCTGTGGACAGATAGCGCTGTACAACGCCACCGAGGTGCCGACGGGGCCGCGGAAACTCGGCAAACTCATCGAGTCACGCGCCCGCGTCGAGGGACTGCTCGTCCGCGACTACGAGGACCGCTGGGGGGAGGCGCTGAAGCGGCTCTCCGAGTGGGTCGCCTCGGGCGAGGTCGAGTACCGCGAGAACGTCGTCGATGGACTGGAGAACGCACCCGACGCCTTCCTCGGACTGTTCGAGGGGACGAAAATCGGGAAACAGCTCGTGCAGGTGGGCCAACGGGAGGCCTGAGATGCCCACGTGGGACGAACGGTTCGCCGCCGGCGAGTATCCCCAAAACCCAGAGCCATCGCCGGTATTGTGTGATTACGTCGAGTCGTTTCCCGACGGACGGGCCCTCGACGTAGCGACCGGAACGGGTCGCAACGCGGTGTTCCTCGCCGAATCCGGATACGAGGTCGACGCCCTCGACCAGTCCCGCGAGGGCCTGAAAATCACCCGCGAAAACGCCGCCGAGGCGGGCGTCGAAGAGCGAATCGAACCGATTCAGGCCGACGTGGGGACCTACGAGTTCCCCGAGGATCGATACGCAGCCATCACTATCAGCTACTACCGCGCTGTCGACCGATTTCCCGACATCAAAGAGGCGCTGGTCGACGGGGGCGTCCTGTTCATCGAACACCACCTTCGGTCGACTGACGGCCCGCTGTCCGGGCCGAGTACGGACCGCCATCGGTTCGCTTCGAACGAACTCCTCCACGCCTGTCTCGACATGACGGTGCTGTACTACGACGAGACGACGACGCCTCACGAGGGAAAACACAGCGCGACGGCCCGAATCGTCGCCCGGAACACGACGGGAGCCAGCCAATCCTATCCCGCCGTCGAACGGGGGGACTGGCGGGACGAACGCGCTTGATAAGGGTTAAATGTCGCCGCGCCGGACCAGTTGATATGAGTAGCGAGAGTACCCAACGGAGGGAACGGAAGTGCATCTCCTGTGGGATAAACATCTCCGGGACGAGCGCGGCGAAGTTCGACTGCCCCGACTGTGGGCACCAGATTTACCGCTGCTCGAAGTGTCGCAAGCAGAGCAACCTCTACGAATGCCCGGATTGCGGGTTCATGGGGCCGTAACGATGGGGAAAGTCGCAGCCAAGATGAAGGTCATGCCGCAGAACCCCGAGGTGGACCTCGACGAACTGCAGGACCGCCTCGAGAACTCCCTACCCGAGGGTGCGAAAATCAGCCGCGTCGACCGCGAGGACGTGGCGTTCGGACTCATCGCGCTGTTCCCGACTGTGCTCATCCCCGACGAGGCCGGCGGCACCGACGCCGTCGAGGAGGCCTTCGGCGGCGTTGAGGGCGTCGAGAGCGTCGACGTCGACGAAGTCGGCCGGATATAGTCGGTCGTTTCTTTCCGCTTTCGACGCATCACCGAGAGGAATCGCCGACCGTCGGGCGGCCGACGGGGCGTCGCCGGAACGCACGTTTTATGTGTCGGAGTTGATTAGGACTCATCAACAATGCCGAGTTCCAACGGTCCGCGGAAGGCGACCCGAAACAAGCTGAAGAACAAACCCCGAGAGCGCGGAGCATCCCCGCCGCAGCGCTCGGTCGAAGAGTACGAAAACGGCGAGAAAGTCCACCTCAAGGTCGACCCCTCGGTTCCGAAAGGCCAGTTCCACCCCCGATTCAACGGCCGAACCGGAACGGTCGCCGGCAAGCAGGGCCGTGCGTTCAAGGTCGAAATCAAGGACGGCGGCGTCACGAAGACGCTCATCGTCGCGCCTGCCCACCTCCGACGCCAGCAGGAATGACGATATTCAAGGAGGTCGTCGACGAGGAGTTCCTCACCGTTTCCGAGGCGAAGGAACTGCTCGCCGACATCGAAGCCGAGCGCGCACTCGACGAGGACCGCGAGATGCGCTATGAGTTGGCGCGCGCCATCGAGCACGTCAACCGCTTTGCAGTCCTCGACGCCGAGGAGTCTCACGAACTCGTCGCGGAACTGACCGAACTGGAGAAGGTCGACGAGGCGACGGCGTACAAAATCGCCGACCTCCTGCCGCAGGACCGCAACGAACTCCGCTCGGTGTTCTCACAGGGGCGGTACTCGATGTCCGGTGACGAACTCGACGACGTTCTCGACATCGTCGTCAAGTACGCCTGACTCGGACCGGCACCTGTTTTAAATATCGCCTCCCCGTACCGTAAGTATGAGCGACAGCGACGCCGGAAACCCTACTACCGCAGTCGTGCTGGATTTCTTGCCTCGGGGCCGCCCCGACGACGACCGGCCACAGTATCAGAAGTCACCGGTCGCCTACGCCCTCGGCGAGTCGGATTTCCGACTCGTCGAACTCGCCCTCACCGACGACGCGGGCGTCAACATCGGCGACCGGGTCGAAATCGACCCGCCCGGCGAGAACGTCAAGGATTGTCGAGCGATAGCCTACGGTGACCTCTCCAGTACGGCCGAGTCCGAACTGGAGTACGCGCTCAACGAAATCATCGACGCAAACGAGAAGCGCTTCGTCGACTTCTACAACGACGCCCAGCCGATTACGACCCGACTGCACGTGCTCAATCTACTGCCCGGTATCGGGAAGAAACTCCGCAACAACATCCTCGATGCGCGCAAGCGCAAGCCCTTCGAGAGCTTCGAGGACATCGAAGGGCGCGTGTCGGGACTCCACGACCCCCGGGGCGTCCTCCTGGAGCGAATCGAGGAGGAACTCGGCGAGGAGGACCTCAAGTACCGTATCTTCGCACGCCGGGAGAGCGACGAGGAGTAATCGCTCGCGACACCAAAGGGTGAACGATATACGGGGTGCGGGCATACGGCGGGACAACATGCGGGACCCCGACGCGCTCATCGCTCGTGCTGGCGTCCGTGGCGACCCAGACCACGACCAGCACTTCCTCGTCGACGACCGCGTCCTCGATAGACTTCCCGGCTACCTCCCCGAGGACGCCGACACGACCCACGTTCTGGAGGTCGGCGGCGGGACGGGCGCGCTCACCGACCGCCTCCTCGCCATCGCAGACCGCGTGACGGTCATCGAGCGCGACCCGGAACTCGCGTCGTTTCTGCGCGAGGAGTTCGAGTCCGAAATCGCCGACGGTGACCTCACCGTCGTCGAGGGCGACGCCCTGGAGGTCGCGTTACCCGACTTCACCGCCTCGGTGTCGAACCTCCCCTACGGCGTTTCCTCGGAAATCACGTTCCTGCTCCTCCCGGAGAAGCGGCCGACGGTGTTGATGTTTCAAAAGGAGTTCGCCGAACGGATGGCCGCGGAACCGGGGACCGACGCCTACGGTCGACTGTCGGTGACTGCAGGTCACTACGCCGAAATCGAAGTCGTCGAACCCGTTCCGAAGGAGGCGTTTTCGCCAGCGCCGGCCGTCGAAAGCGCCGTCGTCCGGACGACACCTCGGGACCCGACCTACGAAGTGCCCGACGACGAGCAGTTCATGTCGTTGGTTCGAGCAGTCTTCACCCAGCGTCGGAAGACGATGCGGAACGCGGTTCGGAACACGACACACATCTCGGGTATCGACGATGCAGATGCCGTCGTCGAGGCGGCCGGTGAGGAGTTAATGGGCAAGCGGGCCGGGAACGTGCCGCCAGAGGAGTTCGCCCGACTGGCCCGAATCGCGAGTGAAGTCGGCGGAGGTGACGGCGGGTGAAATCGGTCGTCCTTCAGGGCCTTCCGTGGTGGACTGACCTCCAGTTCGAGTTCTACCGGACGTTCTCGTCGACCGAGCGGTACTACCTGACGGCGCTCGCACTCGCTGTGTTCGGTCTCCTGATGGCGATTGCATACTTCAGTGGAAAGCTCCTGAAGCGACGGGTCCGGAGCGACGCGGTGCGGGCCATACAGGGCGTGTTCGTGACAATCGGAAGCATCGTCCTCAGCGGGTTTCTCGTCGTCGTTTGGGGACTCACCGGAACGGTCGTACAGTCGCTGTCGTTTCTCGCATTCGGCCCCGAAGTCGGGGTGAAAGTCCTGTTGACGTTCATCGTCTTCGTGGGTGCGTTCACCGTCTCGCGCCTGACGAAACGCTCCATCAAATACGGCGCGGGCCGGAACGTCATCACGGCCCACCAGCGGGAGGTGGCCCACCACATCATCCAAATCGTCGTCTTCGCGCCGGCGATACTGTTCACCATCGCGCTGTGGGGGGTGCCGGTCCAGAGTCTCTTTCTCGGTGCCGGTGCCCTCGGAATCATCCTCGGTTTCGCCGCGAGACAGACGCTGTCCGGTGCGCTGTCGGGATTCGTCATCCTCTTCGCTCGACCCTTCGAGGTCGGCGACTGGATTTCGGTCCACGACCGACAGGGCATCGTCACCGACATCACGCTGTACAACACCCAGATACGGACGTTCGACGAAGAGCACGTCCTCGTCCCAAACGACCAGGTGACCGGCAGCGAGATAATCAACTACTCGAAGACCGACCGGCTTCGCATCACGACCGATGTGGGCATCGACTATGACGTGGACGTGGCAACGGCAGCGAACGTCGCCAGGGAAGCGATGGAACGCTGTGAGTCGGTGTCCGACTCGCCGTCACCCGACGTTGTCCGGACGGCCTTCGACGATTCGGCCGTCGCCCTCCGGCTTCGCTACTGGATAGACAAGCCGACTATCCAGCACAAATGGCGCGCGAAAAACGAGGTCATCGAGGCAGTGAAGGGTGCCTTCGAATCCGAGGGCATCAAGATACCGTTCCCACAGCGGGAGTTGATGGGCCGAGAGGAGACCGGCGGCCTCCAAGTCGCCGAAGCCGAGCGGAAACAGCTCTCCGCCGACGAACGGACCGTCGCGGACCAACACACGGACGACCGAGATAGCCGTTCTCAGGGGAGTTCCGCGACCGACGTGTCCGAACCGGTCGAGGAAGATTACGGCGGCGACCCCTCCGGAGACCCCGTCGACGAGGACGAAGCCGACGACGAGTACGAAGAGAAAGGAAGCGAGGACCCGAACGACGTAAGCGAACCCGTCAGCGAGGAACACAGCCACGACCCCGACGACCCGATGGCAGTCGACGGCTTCGAGCGCGACCCCGACCCGGTGCGTGAAAGCCCCGAAGACGAGGACGAGCGGGGCGACGACGAATGACGCTTTCGGACCACCGGGAGATGCCGACGGTGTACGAGGCCGCCGAGGACTCCCGACTGTTGGCCGAAACGGCCGCCGAGACGGTGGACGGTGCGGATTTCGTCCTCGAAGTCGGAACCGGGTCGGGCCACGTTGCCGAGTACGTCGGCGAGGAGACGGGCGCCCGGGTCGTCGGCAGCGACATCAACCCCGAGGCCTGCCGGCAGGCCCGCGAGCGTGGCGTGCCGACCGTCCGCGGGAACCTGACCGACCCCTTCGGCGCCGACGCCTTCGATTGGGTGCTGTTCAATCCGCCGTATCTCCCGACGCCGCCCGAACGGGAGTGGGACGACCCGCTGGAACACGCGCTGTCGGGTGGTGAAGACGGCCGACGCGTGATTCGGCCGTTCATCGCGGACGTTGCCCGCGTCCTCGCTCGCGGCGGTGGAGTTCTGTTGTTGGTCTCCTCGCTGACCGACATCGAGGCCGTAGCCGACCTCGCCGCCGACGCTGGACTCACCGCACGCGAACTCGCCGAGGAGACGTTTCCCTTCGAGCGGTTGGTCGTTCTGGAATTACTCCCAGACATTCGTGAGTAGGAAATATTAAACGCCGTCATTACGTAGCGCCGGTAATGACGGAGGTAATCGCTACGACACCGGGACTGTTCCCGCTGCCCGACTGGGCGAAGGACGACCTCTCGGATTTGAAAGGTCACCAGAAGGACGACCTCATTTCCGGCGACGAGGGCGACGACGTCGTCGCGGCCTACGAGCGCGCACGGACGGAAGTCATCGAGCGCCAACTCGAGGCCGGACTCGACGGCGTCGTCGAGGGGCAACTCCGGTGGGACGACATGCTCGCTCACCCACTGTGCGTCCACGACAGCGTCGACACCCGCGGTATCGTCCGCTACTACGACAACAACAACTTCTATCGAGAGCCGGTCGTCACCGGCGACCTCGACTTCGACGGCGACGTGGCCGAGGAGTTGGCCGGCCAGTCGGACGTGACGCAAGCCGTCCTGCCCGGCCCCTACTCGCTTGCTGACCTCGCGACCGACGAACACTACGGCGACGACGCCGCGTTCCTCGATGCCATCGCCGAGTTCCTCGCCGGCGAAGCCGCCGAATTCGACACCGAGACGCTGTTCCTCTTGGAACCGTCGCTCGTCGAGAACGCTCCCGACGATGGCGAAGACGAACGCGCAAGCGAGGCCATCGACCGCGTGGCGACGGCAGTCGACGCCGATGTCGTCGTCCACACGTACTGGGGTGCGATTCCGGAGAAACCCTACGCGCATCTGATGGACGCCCAAATCGACGCAATCGGCTTCGACTTCGTCGCCGACCACGAGCAGAACGTCTACAACATCCAAGAGTACGGCACGAAAGACAGCATCGCCCTCGGCGTCGTCGACGGCCAGAACACCCTCGTCGAGACGGCTGACGAAATCGCCGAGCGCATCGAGTGGGTCGACGACAGCGTCCCCGCTCAGACGTTCGACACCGTCTACGCGACGAGCAACACCGAACTGTTCTACCTCCCACAGAACAAGTTCGAGGCTAAACTGGATGCGCTGGCCGACGGCGCCGCGGAGGTGACACTATGAGTCCCACGAACCAGACCAACACCCGCGAGCAGTTCCGCCCCGACGACCACCCGACCGAACACTTCCTGCTGACGACTGTCGTCGGCTCGTATCCCAAGCCCAAGTGGCTCAACCGCGCGAAGGAACTCCACGAGGACGACGACCGCGATTTCGACGAGGAGAACCTCCAGGAGGCCCTCGACGACGCCGCTCGCCTCATCACCCACGAACACGAGCGTTCGGGTCTCGACGTGGTGTGTGACGGCGAGATGCGGCGAAACGAGATGGTCGAGTACTTCGCCGACCGCATCGACGGCTACGAGTTCAACGGCCCCGTGAAAGTGTGGGGCCACAACTACTTCGATAAGCCCTCGGTCGCCGACGAGGTGGCCTACGACGAACCGTGGCTCGTCGACGAGTTCGAGTTCACCGCCGGCGCGACGACCCGACCCGTGAAGGTTCCCATCACCGGCCCCTACACGCTGGCGTCGTGGTCGTTCAACGAACACTACGATAGCGAGGCGGAGTTGGCCTACGAACTCGCCGGCCTCGTCAACGAGGAAATCGAACGGCTCGTCGACGCGGGCTGTCGGTACATCCAAATCGACGAACCCGCCCTCGCGACGACGCCCGACGACCACGCCATCGTCGGCGAGTGTCTCGAACACATCGCCGAGGGGATTCCGGAAGACGTCCGACTCGGCCTCCACGTCTGCTACGGCGACTACTCGCGCATCTATCCCGAAATCCTCGACATGCCGGTCCACGAGTACGACCTCGAACTCGCAAACGGCGACTACGAGCAGTTGGACGTGTTCACCGCAGACGAGTTCACCAAGGACCTCGCGTTGGGCGTCGTCGACGTCCACACGACGGATGTCGAATCCGTCACGGAAATCAAGGAGAACATCAAGAAGGGCCTCGAAATCGTTCCGCCGGAGCGTCTGACCGTCTCGCCGGACTGTGGCGTCAAACTACTGCCCCGTGAAGTGGCCTACCAGAAGATGGAGAACATGGTGCAGGCCGCCCGCGAGGTCGAGGCCGAACTCGACGCGGGCGAAGTCGACGCGGCCTACGTCGGCGACTAAAGCACGGTCGTCCACAACAGCCCGACCACGAACAACGCGACGGCCGCTATCGTGCCCCAGTCGCTCCACCGTGTCTCTTTGCCCGTGCCGTCGTCAGACTGGGTCAGCACGTAGGCGTAGCCGCCGATTGCGACCACTGCGACGATGACCCCGTAGACGATGTTCAATGCTCCTGCCATATGTTACCATACTTCTCGGCCGCATAAAAACGTTGGCGGCACAACCGTCTTTACCGGTCCAGTCGATACAGTGACCCATGCGAATCGAGTTGCGGGTGTGCAAGCACTGCCACGAGGGAGACCATGGGAACCAACAGAAAACCGCAGTGACGAGGGACATGGTGGACTGCGCCGAGCGCGTCCGCGAGTACAAGGACCTCATCGGTCTCGATTCCGTCTACATCACCAAAGTCGAGGAGGGCGACCCCGGAGGTGCCGAGGCGCTTCCGGTCATCGTCGCCAGCATCGAAAACGACCAAGTGACGCTCTCGGACACTCAGCTGGTAATGGAAGACGAGGACGGCAACATGCTTGTGTACCCCGAACCGAAGGACATCCTCGAAGTGCTCACGCGCAACATCGACCAGATTCAAGAGCAGACCCGACAGGACGTCACCGTCGAGTTATCCGAGGAAGGAGCAAAACTGCTGACTGCCTAATTACAATCGGAGGCCTCAGTCGTCGCTCTGTGGCTCCCCGCCGTCAGCGACCGTCTCGCCCTCGCGTTGTCGCTGTTGCATCTCTTTCTCCCAGCGGACCCGCATGACGTTGCCGTACATCGAGAGGACGATACCGACGAACAGCACGAACATCCCGATGTTGATGCCGATGGTGAGAAGCAGGTTGGTCACGTCGCCGCTGACGACCAGTTCCCTCGGGACGGGATACCCCTCCCGAACGATGCTTCCCATCAGCACCGACACGATGCCGACGACGACGAGCGAGCCGAAAATCGTCGACACGGAGTGCCAACTCGGCGCGAGTTCCAGCGCCTCGATGCCGGTTCCCTCGTGGTCGTCGTCTTCGTCGTGGGACTCCGGAATCATGCTCCGTGGGATGAACGCCTTCGTCTCCACCGGGTAGAACGCGGGGTGCATCCCGTGTTCGAAGATGTGGAACATCACTCCCATGACCATGATGACGCCCAACAGGCCGTGGAAGATGACGAACGCCATCGCCGCGGTCCGCGTCGCGAAGTACTGCATCAGTCCGGTTTTCGACCAGATGAGCAGCCCCGAGATGGTGAGCAACAGCAGTTCGATGGCGAAGATGAAGACGACCCCCTTGCCGACGTAGGACAGAAGCGGCACCTCGTCGGCCTCGTAGCCGGCGAACTGCCGGGCGTGCGGGTGGCGTTCGTCCGTCCGCCCGAGCATGAACTGGACGTCCTGCAGGAACGCGTCGACGTCCGCTTTCCGCGGGAGGATTTCACGGAAGTTGCTTCGGCCGGTCGGACTGATGACCATCAGCACCATCCAGAAGACGATGAGCGCAATGAGTCCGAGTCCCGCGGCGCGGTGGAGTGCGGTGACCCCGGTCGCACCGCCCATCAGCGTCACCATCCACCACAACTCCGAGTTGAACATGATGGCATAGCCGGTGAAGAACAACAGGAACACGTCGAGCGCCAAAAGCGAGTGGAACAGCGTCGTCACCCGCGTGAACTTCCCGTGGTCGAGGTTGGTCATTCCGTCCCACCTCCATCGCCGGAGCCGTCGGCCATCACCGCATCGCCCCCATTCCCCTCTTCGGGGTGACGCATCCGGGCAGCGATTCGACGGAAACTCGCCCAGTGGAGGAACACCATAAACAGGATGAACACCCCCATGATGACGTCTGCGGCGTGAACCAGCGCGATGAGGAAATCCAGCGGCGGAATGGTGTTGCCCGCGACCCAGTCGCTACCGACGCCGCCGCCCTCGACGGTTGGGCTGACCCGGAACAGCGTCTCGTAGAACGGCCCGAAGCCGCTGGCCCACCACACCGACAGGAGCGCGACGGCGACCCCGACGACTGCCGAAACGAGGACGGAAATCGGAGAGTAACCGTCGATGTCCGGCGTCTCGTAACTCATCGGAACTCACCGGCGTCCTCGCCGAAGACGATGTCCATCGCCACGTCGTTGAAGAACGTACCCTCGTCGCGTTTATCGAGTTCGTCGGCGATTTGGGAGGGTTGCCCGACGAGGATGGCGTCGGTCGAACACTCCTCGGCACAGGCCGGCCCCTTTCCGATGTCCTGGCGTTCCTCGCACATCGTACACTTGTCCATCTTGCCGCCGGTGCCGAACACCTGTGCGGCGCCGTCGTCGGATTCGGGGAACTGCGGCGCGCCGAACGGACACGCCGACAGACAGTACTGACAGCCGACACAGAGGTCTTCTCGCACGTCGACGAACTCCTCGTCGGTCTTGATGAGGGAATCGGTCGGACACACCGAAACGCAGGGTGCGTTCTCGCAGTGGTAACACTGCATCGGGATGGCCGTCTCGCCGGGGGATTCCCCCTGTGCGAGCGCGGCCGCACCGGACATCCCGGACCCCTCTTGGCCCTCCAGCATCGTCGAGATGCTGATTCGCTGTTCGTCTCGTGGGACGTCCCACGTGCGTTTGCAGGCGACGACACAGCCGCCACAGTCGATGCAGGCGCCGACGTCCGGGAAGATTCGCGTCCCCTCCCCGACGCTCATCACGCCATCGCCCATTACCTCTTTGTTCGATTGGGACATGGATTATCACCTCATTGAACTGTTTCGCTGTCACGGACATCGAAGTTCTTCTGTGAACCGATGTCGTTGCGGTCCTGCGGGAACTCGAGGTCCGTGTCCATCCCGAGCTCCTCGAGTAGCTCCTGTGTCGCCGGTCGGACGGCGACCATCGACACCTTCGTCTCCTGCATCTGCGTCTCGACGTCGTAGCCGCGCGACGTAATCGCGTTCGCGGAGTCGCCGATGGCGTAGGGGACGGTCCCCTCTGGGTATTTGTCTTCCTGACTGTTCCCCTTGAACACGCCACCCCAGTGGAACGGCAGGAACACCTCGCCGTCGTTCGGCCGGTCGGTCACGCGTGCCTTCACCAACACCGACCCCCGGTCCGTCGAGGAGACGACGACGAGGTCGCCGCCGTCGACGCCGATTTCCTCGGCCTTCGCGGGCGTAATCTCGGCGTACATGTGGGGTTGGAGGTCGGCCGTGTGGATGTTCGACCGCGTCTCCGAGCCACCACCCTGGTGTTCGACCTGTCGGCCGGTCGTCATGATGGTATCGAGTTCCGGCCCGTCGCTTTCGCCGTGGATGATGTCCATCGCTTCCTGCTGTTCGACGGCGTTGTTCTGGTCGAGTCGGTAGAAGTTCTGCTGTTGGCCGTTGGCCGGCCACTCCTCGACGAGGTCCGGCCGCGGACTCTCAATGGGTTCGCGGTGAACCGGAACCTTGTCGAGGAAGCTCCAGACCACCGCCCGCGCCCGCCCGCGACCGGTCGGGGCGTCGGGCTGGCTGTAGTCGTACTGCTCGTAGAACGACGGGTCGACGTCTTTTGTGCGTTCGAGATACTCGTCGAACGTCGTGCTCCCGGTGTCCGGGGAGTCAATCGCCTGTGCGGCGGTGTACACCGACTCTTGGCTGTCGAGTGCGTACTGCTGTGGAATGGTCAGTTCGTCGGATTGGGTCGACTGCGTCGGGTCGATGAGACTCTTCGGCGGCGTCGTTTTCCAGCCCGGATACTCGGGGACGCCGTGAATCTGGCCGTCGGCGGCCAACTCCCTGTCGCTGGCCCAGTCGGGGACGTAGGGGTCCCTGACCAAACTCAGCGCCTCCGCTTGGCTGTCGTACCTGTCGCCGACGGCGTCGACGGTCTCCTGAAGTGGGTAGTCGGCGTCGGTCGGCATCGCGTCCCACTCCTCCGGCGTCGGCGCTTGGACGCCCCACCGCGTCCGGAAGTCCTGTCCCCCGTCGTTGGGGTTCATATCGTCGTTCCAGATGATGGGCGTCCCTGGATGGCCTTCGCCCCAGCAGGGCCACGGCAGCATCCAGTACTCGCCCTCGACGGGCGTTCCCTCGGCGCCTTTGAGGTCCTCACTGGAGAAGGCGTAGTCGTACTCCAAGTGCTGTTGGAGCCGTTCGGGCGTCTGCCGGTAGCCGATGGTGTTCGTCCCGAGGTTGAACTCCCGAATGACGTTCTCGTATGTCGATTTCCCGTTGTAGATTTCGGGACCTGACCCCCAATCGAAGTGTTCGCCGAAGCCGAGCGCGTCGGCGAGCTCCTGCATGATTCGCAGGTCCGGCCGGGAGTTGTGTGCGGGCTTTGCGACCGGTTCCGACCACTGCACCGACCGGTTCGTGTTCGTCAGCGAGCGGTAGTGCTCGTACTGACTCGACGCCGGCAACAACAGAACCGGCGGGCCGTCCTCGTAGTCCGGAAGGACGCTCGCGACCGACGGGAACACGTCGATGACGACGAGCAAATCGAGGTTCTCCATGCCCTCTTTCATCTGCTCCATCTCGCTGATGGAGTTCGCCGAGTGGCCCCAGAACACCGCGATTTTCACCTGGTCGGGTTGGTAAATCGGCGTCTCCTGATAGCGGTCTTCCTGGTCGAGGGCCCCCTCGAACCAGCGGGCTACCGTGAGCCCGTTTTGGAACATCATCGAGTTCTCGGCGGGTTCCTCGGGACTGTGTCCGGGGTCGTCCCGATTCGCCGGGAGGTCCGCCTCGTCGTTGCCCTCGTACACCGGGTGTTGACGGACGTACTTATCGGGAGGCATCAACTCGAAGCGGTCGTACATGTCCCCAAAGGACGTCGAACCGCTGGTGTAGGGGTTTTTGTCCCAGATTTCGGCCCACCACGACCAGCCGCCGGGCGTGAGGCCGTAATAGCCCGGCAGGATGTGACTCGCCACCGCGAGGTCGGTCGCACCTTGGACGTTGGCGTGGCCACGCATGACCTGCAGGCCGCCGCCGCTTCGGGCGGAACTCCCGGAGGCGAGGCTCAGCGCGGCGTACGAACGGATGTTCTGGGTGCCGTTGTTGTGCTGGGTGCCGCCCATCGCCCACTCGATTTGGACCTGTGGGCGGTTCTCGTGGACGAGTTCGGCGATTAGCTCTATGTCCTCCTCGGCGACCCACGTGATGTCCGACACCGTCTCCTTGTCGTACTGGTCGAGTTCCGCGTCGACGTCCTCCCAGCCCTGGACGCGGTCCGTGAGCATGTTCTGGCCCGTGTCGTCGGCGGTCGGGTCCATCGCCAGCCCGTACTCGTCGCGGAGTTCCTTGATGACGCCCATCATCAACGCCACGTCGGTGCCGGGCCGGAACCGGACGAACTCGTCGGCGTGGGCCGCGGTCTTGGTGAACCGGGGGTCTAAAACGAGTATCGTCCCGCCACGTTTCTGACCCTCCAAGATGTGCTGCATCGCGATGGGGTGGGCTTCGGCTGGGTTCTGCCCGACGATGATGTTCAAATCGAAGTTCCGGTAGTCCGGAACCGTGTTCGTCATCGCACCGTAGCCCCAGGTGTTCGCCAGTCCTGCAACCGTCGTCGAGTGACAGATGCGCGCCTGATGGTCGATGTTGTTCGTCCCCATGAACGCCGCGAGCTTTCGGATGGCGTAGGACTCCTCGTTGGAATGGTGGGCACTCCCGAGTAACATTACGCTCTCGCGGCTGTGCTCTTCGTCGACGTCGACCGCATCGCTCGGCGATACGTCCGAGTCGGGCCACAGCGCCCGGATGTCGGTGGCGAGGCGGTCGTAGGCGGTGTCCCACGAGAGCTTCTGCCACTCGCCGTCCTCCCGAATCATCGGGTGTTTGAGGCGCTTTTCGGAGTGTTCGGTCTCGTAGATGCCCGCCCCTTTCGAGCAGAGCGAGCCGTTGTTTATCGGGTGGTCTTCCCACGGCTCCATGCCGACGAAGGAGTCGCCCTTCCGCTCGCCGTGGAAGCCACAGCCAACCGAACAGTAGTTACAGATGGTCTTTGTCAACTCGCCTTCCGTGTCCTGTCCGTCGACCTCGTCGTCGTTTTGGGCGAGTACCTGCCCGGCCGTACCGCCACCGAGTGCCGCCACGCCCGCCAGCGCGCTCGCCTTCATGAACGACCGCCGGTCGAGGTCGAGGGAGACTGGTTCCGTGCTCATTCCATTAGTTGGCTCTCTGCCTCGTCTTTGCTTGCGATTCCCTAGCACGTTAGGAATCATCCTATATTAAAATACGGGGCTATCCGTGGACATATTTTTAAACCAGTGATCAAAAGCCGTGAGTATTCAACCATTTATCGTTTCTTTTCTGAAAGAAACCGTCGCAAGGCATATATCCGTGGTAGCATTGAACACACTCGATGAATGTAGGGGCGTTCGTCTGCGGCTGTGGTGGAACGTGTAGTGTCGACCTCGAGGGCGTCCGCGAGGGCGTCCGCGACGTCGACGTCGTCGCGTCCTCGGAGTTGCTCTGTGAGGGCGGCCTCGACGGCGTCGAGCACGTCATCGACGAGTACGACCTCGACCAACTCATCGTGACGGCCCCCGACGACCGGTGTCAAGAGACGTTCCGGAAGGTACTCGACCGGAAGGGGCTGCACCCGAAGGCCGCGGCGTTCGTCGACCACAGGGAACGCAACGCGTGGGTCCACGACGACGCGGCTGCCACCGACAAGACCGCACGCCTGCTCAACGCGACCCACGCCGGTCTACAGGAAGAGGCCGTCTCCCGGACGGTGTCCCGAGAAGCCAGCGACGAGGTCGCCGTCGTCGGCGACGCCGAAGCGGCGGCGGCCCTCGCCGACTCCGCGGACGTGACCCTCGTCGCCGACGGCAAGGAGTTCGCAAACGCGGACATCGACCTCGAAGATGTCGACATCGCTCGCGGGGAGGTCGTCGGCGTCGATGGGTCGTTCGGCGAGTTCGAACTCACGCTCGAATCGCGAGTCACCGACGCCTGTATCGACTGCATGGAGTGTGTTCGGGAGGGACCCGACAGCGTCACGGCCAGACCCGTACAGATTCCCGCCGACGCCCCTGACGGCGAGTGGACCGACCTGTGTCCCACCGACGCCATCGAGATGGAGGGAACGACCCGGCGAATCGTCGTCGACCAGGTAGTCTACCCCGACGCTGACTCCGACACCCGCGGCGGCCGCGTCGGCTACTACACCGGTCCCGTCGACGCCGCGACGACGGCGGCAATCGAAGCCCACCTTGGCGGTATCGAGAAACCCGCCTTCCTCGACCTCGAGATGGACGTGTGTGCCGCGGGGGAGTCCTCCCAACAGGGTTGTACCGCCTGCACCGACGCCTGTCCCCACGACGCGGTCCAGCGACCGACCATCGACTCCGTGGAGTTCGACGAGGTGGCCTGTCAGAACTGTGGCGCCTGCACCTCGGCGTGTCCCACGGGTGCGACGAAGCTTCGTGACCCATCCAACCGACGCATCGCCCGCGAAGTCGAGGCGCTTCTCACCGCCGAGAACGACGACGGTGGCTGGCTGTTTGCCCGCGGGACCGACGGCATCGAACGATCAGTCGTCGCCTTCGTCTGCTCGGAGCGGGCCGCCGACCGCCTGCGGGAGTACGGCCGTCAGGCCGCACTCGATGAAGGCGTTTCCTACCCGCCGGTGTTGCCCGCGGAGGTCAACTGCACTGACACGGTCGGCGAGGCCCACGCCCTCCACGCACTGGCCGCCGGCGCCGACGGCGTCGCGGTCGTCGGCTGTGGGGATTCCTGTCTCCACTCCGGCCCCGACCCGAAGGCCGAACTCGTCGAGCGACTGAACCGCGCCTGCTCGGACCTCGGATTGGGCGAGCGCGTAACGTTCCTCGCACCGGGTGCCAATCCCGAGACGTTCTGTGCGGAACTGGAGTCGTTCGTCGACGGCCTTGACGAGTCGCCGGTTCCCACCGGCGAACACGAGGCGACGGGCACCATCGACGGCGACATCGACCGTCCGTCCTTCGCCTCCCACGCGTGGACCCTCGAATCCGTTCGCGTGCTCCTCGAACACGTCGACCCCGACCGAGAAATCGTTCGTGGGCTGAAGGACTTCGGTCGGATGGAGGTGTCGGACGCCTGCAACCTGACGCCGACGTGTACGAACCTCTGCCCGACCGACGCCATTCAGCGGACCGACGGCGGTGACCTGCTTTTCAACCACGAGCGCTGTGTCAACTGCGGCCTCTGTGAGGAGGGCTGTCCGGAGACGGCGATTACGATGCAGGAGGGCTTGGAACTGTCGCTGTTGCCGGAAAACCGCGAGGAACCGACCGATGGCGTCCCGGAGGAACTCGGGACCGCGTGGACCCGCGTCTACGACGGCGAGATGCAGGAGTGTGTCCGCTGTGGCAAACCGTTTGCCTCCGCCGGAACCATCGAGACAGTTCGTGGGGAAGTCGGCGACGCCGTCGAAGGTATCGCCCCAGACTCTCCACACTCGGTGTTCGAGTACTGTGGTGACTGCCGGACGCACCTGCTGTTCGAACGAGGTGAGAACTGATGGACGATAACCGAATCTACGAGGCCCGACTGGAAGTGATAGATTTCCTCATCGAGGTGTTCTACGACGCCCCGAGCGAGGAGTTCCTCGGACGGCTGTTCTCCGGCGACGTAGCCGTTCCCGACGACGAAATCAACGAGCGAATGGACCGCGGCTTCGAGCGACTCGAGGCGTTCATCGAGGCCAACCGGTCCCGTCCGGTCGAGGCGGTAGCGGACGAACTCCGAACGGAGTACACCCGGCTGTTCGTGGGGCCGCGACCGCCGGCGTTGCCCCACGAGACGTACTTCCGTGAGGACACCGAACTCATCGGCGAGGGTCTCACGACGGTCGAAGCCGCCTACTCGGCGGCCGGGTGGACACCACCGGAGAACTACCCAGAGGAAAACGACCACGTCGCCGTCGAACTCGCGTTCCTCCGGAACCTCGTCGACCGCCAGCGACGCGGCGAGGAGGCCGCCTTCGATTACGAGCGCGTGCTCATCGACGAGCACCTCCAGACGTGGCACGAACCGTTCCTCGAAACTATCGAATCGGAGCTGGATGAGGGCGACGCAGAGACGAACCTCTTTCTCGCTGGCGCGGAGGTACTCGTCGGGTTCGTCGAGTTCGAGGACGAACTCGTCGCCCAGCAGGTTCCTACGTAGCCCCGTAGACGACGACGAACCCCGACAGTAACGCGAGCACCGCGAGGGCGGCCGCGAGAGGTGCACCAGCCGCAATCGTCCGTTCCATCAGGAAATAGCTACTCCAGACGCCGCGCCACTCGGCGAACAGCGAGACGACGCCGACGCCGGCGACCACCGCAAGCAGGGCGCCGACCGCGGCCGTCAGCGCCGCGGTACTCATCTCACCCATCGTACCACCGCCCAACGACGAGGATGCCGAACAGCGGAACGAGCGCCGTGAGCAGATAGCTCACCAGCGTCGACATGTATCTGATGGTCGATTCGAGGTGGATAGACCAGTGCCACGTTCCCTTCAGCCCGGCGATGATGGCGACGGTACCGACGACCAGAAGCGACAGTCCGATGAGCGCCGCGACTACGTAGACGGCCGCGCGAACGTAGCTCAAAACACGGTCGGCGCCGAAGTCGGTCGGCGCGTCGGAGTCCGTTTCGACGGCCATCTTCAACACCAGTGTTCCCTGTAGGCGTCGTAGGCGACGACGGCGACGGCGACGAACCCGAGACCGAGAACGACGAACGAGGTCAACGACGCCTGTGGTGTCGTTCCAAGATGTGCGATACCATGGACCATGGTCATAGTTGTGAATCGCCAGTCTAAACCCTTGTGGACCCCAATCGATTCTGTCACGAATGAAAATCGAACAGTTCATCGAGCCGCGAAAAACGCTTTTGACTGTTCAGACGTACTCCAGCGCATGCCATCGCGACGCGGCCTCCTCGGACGGCTGGTGGCGCTCGGTGCCGCGACGATTCCGGGGTGTTCGGCGGTGCTTTCGCGGCGCCGTAACTCGCCGGTGTCGCTCCCGCCGAACCCCCACGAGGTGCCCAACCGCCAGCACGCGTGGGACGCCGTGTTGCACACCGACGAACATGACAACCGCCAGCCACCGCGTCACCACCGGGTGCTCCTGTTGGAGTTGGATGCCGAGCCGTCAGTCGAGGCAGCCGACACCGTCGAGACGGCGATGCGAGAGGTGGAAGCCACCTACGAGTGGTCGCCGGAAGGACTCCTCCACGCGCTGGCGTGGGGGACCGACTACTTCGAGCGAATCGGCGAGTTGAGCGCCTCGCCTATTCGCAAGCCGGAGGTGCTGTCCCGAACCGACGACCCCGACCTCCTCTCCTACGACGCGGCCCTCGTCCTCGCCGCCGACGTGCCCTCACATCTGGTCCGCACGGAGATGGCGCTGTTCTCGGAGTCCGACTCCCTCGAAGGACGTGACCTCGACGCCCGACTCGGCGAGGTGTTCTCGATTGCCGGCCGTCGAACCGGGTTCCACGGGGCGGGCCTTCCAGCAGAACACACCGACGCCGAAGGCGTCCCGAACGACATTCCCCAGGACGCACCCATGTTTACCGGCTTTATGTCGATGCGCCGGGGCACACAGCCGAGCGAGGACCGCGTTACCATCGACGACGGAGCCCTCGACGACAGCCGCTTCGACGGCGGCACGACGATGCATCTCTCGCATCTCTCGGAGTCACTCGACGACTGGTGGGCGATGGCTGACGAAGAGCGCGTCGCTCGGATGTTCTCACCCGACTTCTCTCCCTCGGACATCGACGCGCTGACCGACACCGTACCGTTTGCCGACAGCGCCTTCGACCATGCCGCGGAGTTCGGCGTCGTCGGCCACCACGAGAAGGTGGCTCGGGCGCGCGAGGATGGCAAACCGGTCATCCTGCGTCGGGACTTCAACACCACAGACGGCGGCCGAGCGGGCGTCCACTTCCTGTCGTTTCAGGCGTCCCTCGACGACTTCGTCGCCACGCGGAAGGCGATGAACGGGTGGTTCCTGCGCAACGAGCACGAACAAGTGACCGACAGGAAGAACAACGGCCTGCTGAACTTCATCGAGGTGGAGTCGCGGGCGAACTTCTACGTGCCGCCGCGTTCCGACCGAGCGTTTCCGGCGTTCTCGCCGTAGCTCTTACTCTTCGAGGGAAACGTCGCCGTCGACTTCGCCGGTTGGGAGTTCGTTCGGCCAGACCCCGTGGTCCCACACCTCGAAGCCGTCGAACGTCTCGGTTGCGCCTTTGGGACGCCATTCGCCGTCCTTGTGTGCCATACCGTGACATACTCCCGAGACGGTATTAAGTTTTGTGCGGTGTCCTGTCAAGGGCTACCCGGTCGGCGGTGCGTTGGACGGTCGGTCGGCCTCGTCGAGGAACACCCGCGCGAACAGGTCGACGTACATCGCGAGTACGTCCGAGGCCTCGATGTCGGCCGAGGCGGCCTGCGTTTCGAGGAACGCCGCCAACTCGTCGGTCGGTTCGTGGTGGACGGTTCTACCCTCGAGTTCGAACGTCACCTCGTGGGCTCCGGAGACGAGGTGTTCGACCTCTAACAGCGCCTGTTCGACCTTGGTCTCGAGTGCGTCGTCGATGTCCTCCAGACGCGCCTCACCCCACTGCTCGGCGGCGTCGTACAGCCGGTCGCTGACCTCGAAGGATATCAAAACGACGCTCCCTCCTCGGCTTCGAAGGCGGTCGTCCAGACGGTTTCCTCCTCACACACCGGACACTGCTGGCGGAGTTCCGAACGCTCCATCCGGGCGAAGTTGCCCATCTGTCCGCAGTCGGTGCACTCGAAGTACGTCATTCGGGTGGCCAACTCTCCGGCGACGGCTCTTCTTCGCCCAGTTCGCCGAACAGGACGACGAGCAACGCGAGGAAGGCCGCGAGGACGACCAACCCGACGACCCCACTGGGGGCAGACCGGCCGATGTAGTCCATCGACGCCCACTGTATCGACCCGAACACCTCGAACCAGACGACGACCGACCAAATCGCGACTGCGAGCGCCGCGAACGTTATCCACCGCGTCCGTTGAAGCGCAGTTCTGAGACCCATGGTAACTTACCACACAACTGTTGTGGGGCCGAGGATGAAAAGGTTACTCCACCTGCCACTCTGCTTTCTCCGCGGCGTCCTCCAGCGGGAGGAACTCCCAGCCATCCGGTGTCCACCCCGCCTCCTCGGGGACGCCGACGAGGACGAACCGCTCGGCGTAGAACATCGAGTGGCGGTTGATTTCCGCGAGGCGTTCGGTGGGACCGGTGCCGCTTCCGCTGAAGAAATCCACGTCTATGGTGTGCTCTCGCTGGAATCGGTTGATGACGTGGGCCGGTACGTCGCCGACCAACCCGAGCCAGTCGGCCCACTCTGCCGCGTCCGCGAAGACGTAGGCGGGATTTTCCAGCCGTTTTGCGGCTTCGTAGGTGAGCGCGAGCGTCATGTCGTCGGCGTCCCCGCCGTGTGGACCGGACGCCTGCTGGCTGTCGGCCTCCGACGCCTCCGGTTGCGCGGCTTCGGGGTCCGCACTCCGGCCGGCACCGCCCCCGGAACCGCCGCCTTCGACGGGAATACCTGCCGGCCTGTCTTTGTTCTCGTGGGGGACGTGGGGGACCGCCCCGGAGCCACCGTCTTCGTCGGTGGTGCTTCCACCCCCTGGGTCCGCGTTCCGAGCGGCCCTTGTTTCGGCTTCCGGGGAGTCGGATTGCTCCGGCTGCGATTGGTCGGCATCATCGCGCCAGAGCCAGTCACCGTCGTTTCCGGTCTCCGATTCGGATTCGGTCTCGATGTCGTCGAGATCGATTTCGTCAGTCATCGTCGAGTGTCAGGGGGTTCGACGCCACGGGCGTCTCCTCGTCGACCGCTTCGAGCAGGTCCAGCCGGTCAAGCGTCTCTTGGGCCGGGATGCCGGCTTCGCTCCAGCCGCGGGCCGCGTAGTAGCGGTCGAGCGTCGCCTCGAACTCGACCGACAACTCCTCGGGGTCGACGATGGCAGGGAGCGCGTCGTCGGCTCGGTCGAACCCCTCCCGGACGTTGAACAGCCGAACGAGGTTCCAGATGCGCTCGCCGGTCCGGCCGAGGTCGTCGTAGGGGGCGCCGACGGCGTCGAGCCACTCGGCGCCGTCGTCGGCCAGTACCTCGCCGACGAAGTCGTCGGCGACGAGCGACCACCGCACCGAGCGGGTGTCCTGTGCGGCGGCGACCGACCGGACCGCTCGGTCGGGGCTCCACGGCCCGTCGAACGCCTCTTCCTCGACCGGGCGGGCCCGGCGGTGACACCCACCTCGGTCGCTCGTCGCGTAGGCCAGCGCCATGCTCGCGGCGCCGCGGGGGTCGTATGCTGGAAGTTCCATCTCCTTGACCGTCGGCACCAACTCGCCGCCACCGTACTCCCGAGCCGCGGCGTCGACGCCGTCTGCCAGGGCGTCACCGAGCGGCGTCGAACGGGTCGCCACGGCTTCCAGTAGCTCTCGGGCGCCCGCCGCATCGCCGAAACGAACGTTGGCCTCTACCAACCCCGCCTCGCTGGCGCGGGCCGCCCACGCCACCGCATTGCCCGCGGAAATGAGGTCGAGCCCGAGCCGGTTACAGCGCTCGCCCAACTCGGCGACGGCGTCGAAATCGTCCAACGCGAGGCCGGCACCGAGCGTCATGGCGGTCGCACCTCGTGGCACCGAGTCGCCGGCCTCAGTCTTGATGCGAAAGCCGCCCGGAATCGGTCCGTCGTGCTCCCGCTCGATTGTGCGTGCCCGGACGGCACCGACGCCGACGCTTTCGGCGCTGTCGAACCCGCGCTCGGTCCACCCGCGCGCAGCGAGCACGCCGGTTTCGTCGGCGAACTCCACCGTCTCGACGGTGCCAGAGGCGGCTTGCCACTTGCCGGTATCGTCGCGCCGATACCGCTCGGCGTAGCGCCGACGGAGGTCCGAAAACCCCTCCGGAGGGTCACCCCGGGCGACGACCGCCTTCAGCGATTTCGAGCCCATCACCGCGCCGGCACCGCCGCGCCCGGCGTGGTGTTCGGCGCCGTCGGAGGCTATCGTCGCGTACGCCACCTCGGCCTCTCCGGCCGGGCCGATACATGCCACCGCGCCGTCGTGGGCCTCGGCCGTCTCGGCGGCGTCGAGGCCCGCAGTCTCTGCTGGCTCGATGCGTGCGTCACCGTCTTCGACGACGAGGCGGACGAACTCCTCGGCCGCACCGGTCACGAGAACGCCGAGGTGGTCACCGAGCGCACCGGCGAGCGTCGTCGGGAACGAACCACCGGCATAGGAGTCGAGGAACGTCCCCGTCAGCGGCGATTTCGTCACCGCGGCGTAGCGGTCCTCGCCGGGGAGGAGCCCCGAAACCGGACCCAGCATGAACAGCAAGGCGTTGTCGGGCCCCAGCGGGTCCACGCCCGGGGACAGTTCCTCGTAGAGATACCGAGCGCCCAGTCCCTTCCCGCCGACGTACTTCCGTCGCCACGCCTCCGGAACGCGTTCGCTCTCGACGGTGCCCGAAGAGAGGTCCACGCGCAACAGCCGATTCGGGGCAGGGCGTGCCATCTGCTAGCACGTAGACGGAGACGAGGTTAAGTTTTCCGCCGGTCGCCGCTCTTGATTTTCTACCGCCACGGGTCGATAGTCATCGATGGCACAGTCGGTGCTGGTGGACCGAATCAGTCTGAAGAAACGAAAACGCGGACCGTCGCGATGACGCCGTTACTCGTACAGCCAGGCTTCGTCGTTGCGCTCGTAATCAATGAGTTCCTCGTCGTCGAAGAACAGCTCGATTTCGCGCTCGGCGGAGCCGGGTTCGGTGTCCGAACCGTGGATGACGTTCCGACCCAAATCGATGCCGTAGTCGCCGCGGATGCTGCCCGGCGGCGATTCGGCGGGGTCGGTCTCGCCCATCATGTTCCGAACCTGGGCGACCGCGTCCTGTCCCTCCCACACCATCGCGAAGACGGGGCCGGAGGTGATGAACTCGACGAGACCCTCGAAGAACGGCTCCTCGGAGAGGTCCGCGTAGTGTTCGCGGGCGTGGTCGTCGCTCAACTGCATGAACTTGCCCGCGACCATCTTGAGTCCGCGGTCCTCGAAGCGGGAGACGATTTCGCCGATGAGTCCGCGGTGGACGCCGTCGGGCTTGACCATGACGAACGTGCGCTCGTGGTCGCTCATCTACGCTTCAGCCTCCTCTTCGTCGGCTTCTTCGTCGCTAGAGGCGTCCTCAGCCTCGTCGGCCTCGTCAGTTTCCGCCGACTCCTCGTCGGCTGCCGATTCGCTCTCGGCGGCTTCGAGGTCGGGGGTCGTTGCCTCGGTGTCCTCCTCGGGTTCCGCGTCCGGTTCGGCTTCGGGTTCGGCCTCCGCCGCTTGTCCCTCCGCGCGTGCCGTCTCGGTCCACTCGAGGTCTCGCGGTTCGCGGCCGAGGTCGGCGTTCTTTTCGCACTTTCCGGAACAGTAGTGCGTGACCGAACCGTCGACGCGGACGAACATGGTTCCCGAACCGGGTTCGATGTCCGCACCGCAGTAGTCACATTCTCGGGTCTGTGGCATTGGTTACTGGCCTCCGATGGAGTCGGCTTCACGAGCCGTCTCGCGAAGCTGTAGGATGTCGCCGACACGCACCGGTCCGAGGACGTTCCGAGCGATGATTCGGCCCTGGTTTTCGCCCTCCTGAATCCGGCACTTGACCTGCATGGCTTCACCGTGCATGCCGGTTTTGCCGACGACTTCGATTACTTCGGCAGGGGTTGCGCCGTCCCCTTCGTTTTCAGCACTCATCTTCGGTCACCTACCGGAGTTCCTCGACTTTCTCGGCGATGTCTTCGACGTCACCTTCGGCGTCGCCGGCATCGACGATGGCGGCGGCGGCACTGCCGACTTCCAGACCCGCCGCGTGGCCGACATCGTCCTGCGTGCCGACGAAAACGTAGGGAATCTCCTTTTCGGCGGAGAGTTCGGGGAGGTGCATGACGACCTCCTCGGGGCTGACGTCCTCGGCGACGAAGACGAGTTGGGCGTTCCCGCGCTCGACTGCCTTGGTGGTCTCGTTCGTTCCTTTCTTTACCGAACCTGTGTCCCGGGCGACCTCGAGGGCCTCAAGGGCGTCCTCTTCGAGGTCTGCCGGCACGTCGAAATCTACGTACACTGACATTGTTTGTATTGGCTCCTCCCACGCGCAGGCTCGCGCTCCCCCGCCGTCGAACCGAGTCATCCCGAGTCGGGACGCGGTTCTCGCACCCGCGACGGGCGCGCTTGTCCTTGTCCGGCTAGGAGCATCACAACCCCGCGTAGGCTGTACACTCCCGTACTGCATCACCGCATAAAAGCGCTTATGAACTCACTCGGGCGTGCGAACAGGACGCAGACCGCCCGTTCCGGAGCGGCTGTCAATCGCTCTCTCCACCTTCGACACAGAAGTCGGGAGAACAATATTTTTGAAATCGTAAAATATCCTTTCTTCAATAGAAAGGGCTTAAGAGGGATGCGTCCCAATTTGTAGGTACCCATGAGCACCCAAGAGACAGTTCGTCGTCAGGCAGGAAGCGTCGAAGAGACCGCACTCCGCATCGAACCGGAGAAGGCCGAACAACTCGTCGACGCGCTGAACACCGACCTCGCGGCGACGTACGTGCTGTATCACCAAACCAAGAAACACCACTGGAACGTCGAGGGCGCGGAGTTCCTCGACGTACACGAGTACCTCGGCGAAGTCGCCGAAGACCTCGAAGCGGGCGCCGACGAACTGGCCGAACGCGCACAGGCCATCGGTGGCGTTCCGCTGGCCAGCGGTGGGACCTTCGAAGAGCACGCACCCATCGAGCCCGAAGGTGAGGACGTCTACGACATCCGGACTTCACTGGAAAACGACATCGAGGCCTTCGGCATCATCATCGAGTCCCTCCGCGACCACATCGAATTGGCCAACGACCTCGGTGATTACACGACCGAGGAACTGCTCCGCGATATCTTAGAGGACGTAGAGGAGCACGCCCACCACCTCGAACACTACCTCGAAGACGATACGCTGGTCGTCGCGTCGGCGACGAAGTAACTCGGCCGCCGAACTATCGTTCTATGTCGACGGTGTAGTCGGTCGCTATCCAGCCATCGTTGTTTTCCGGTTCGATGAAAACCGTCCGGTCGGGTGAGGTACAGTGTGCCTTGAGTCCGACCGGCGAGTCCTCGTCGTCGGAGGTAACTGCCATTACCGACTCTCGTTGCCCAGGTGGGTAAAATGTTTTGGTCGGCCTAAATCTAGACCCACTCCGTCTTCGGTTCCTCCGAACTCAACTGCCAGCGCTGGTACGTGGCGTCGCCCTGACGACGTACCTCGACGACCAAATCGACGGCATCGAACAGTGTCGACGGCACCGCTTTCGGCATCGCCGGGAGGTGGAAGTGGACCACAGCATCCGTCTCGCGGGCAGTCGAGCGAATCGCTTCGAGTGCGTCGGCGAGTCGTCGGTCCGCCCCCGAGTCGACGAACGGCCGAAGCGAGTCGAAACACACCCGCAACGACGACGCTTCTCCGGCGGCATCGCGCATCTCGACCCGGAGGTCCTCGCTGACCGACTCGATGTCGACGCTCGTCGACGACTGCCCCCTCGCAGTCCGACTCGCCGACGCACTCCGCGTCGGAATCGTCCGCTCGATGACTCTATCGACGGTGTTGTCACCCGAGGCGGAGCGCTCGGTCCGGACGGCGATTTCCTCGGCGTCGCCGTCAAGGAAGCGTCGACAGATGTCGGTGTGGGACACTTCGGAGGGCCCCACGACGAGCACCGAACCGCCTCGCTGTTTCACCGCCGAGAGCGTCTCTGCGACGGCGGCGTCGAACGGCGGGGGCGATTCGAATTTCATTGACTAATCCTTTGATAAAAAGTCCGCGAGCGGCATAAACGTTCGGACGGGTTCGGCCGACATAGCCCTCGGGAGCGTACCCCATATGCGTCCTGAATCGACAGCCACCCCCGAGGTTTTGGTCGTCGGCCACCGACACACGCGTATGAACGACCGTGAACGGGAGCTCACAGCCGCCACGGAGGACCTCACTGACACGCTCGAGGCGCTTCGGGAGGAACTACAGTCGCCGCCGCGCGGCCCGGGGGGCCTCCCCCGACCGCCGACGCCCGGGGAACTGTTCCGGTTCACCGAACAGTACACTATTCCGGCGCTGATTTCGCTGCTGGAGACGAGCATTCGCGTTCTCGAGTTGCTCGGCGGCGCCATCAGGCTGGCCGAAGGACGAGCCTTCGACGACTCGAACGAACGCACCGACCGCCTCGCCGAGGTGAGTCGGTCGACGCTTCGAAAACTCGACGACGCACTCGCGGAGGTTCAAAACGCCGCTGCGGGTGGCCAGCCCGACGACCCCGAGATTCGGCGATTACTCGGGGAAGCCCGTTCGCTCCGCGAAGAGGTCGACGACCGACTGGCGGCGGCGACCGACCGACCCGAATCGGACCGTAAACGCGTCGACGACAGCGTCGGCATCACCGTTCGGGACGCGTCAGAAGACGACGCCGTCGGCATCGACGTGGACGCGGAACTGGAATCGATAAAACGAGAAGTCGACGGCGAGGAAAGCGACGAGTCGACTGACGGGGGCGACGGTCAGACGGGTTCGAACCGGTAGCCGTCCCATGCTTGGCTGTCCGGTTCGCGGATGCCGGTCTCGGGGTCGCGTAGCTCCTCGCAGTAGACGGGTTCGACTTCGTCGCCGATGTCGACATCGCCGGTCGTGAGTTGTCCGAGCGCACGCACGGGCGTGCCTTCGATATCGAACTCCACGATTGCGAGGTGGTTCGGTTCGCGGACGCCCGGCGGCGTCGCGTTTGATGTCGTCCACGTCACGACTTCGGCGGTGTACTCCGAGAGGTCGACGGTGTCGACCGGTTCGCTGCCGTCCGGGCCGATGGGGTGTCCCGGATACGTTATCGAGCCATCCTCGTAGCGGTAGGCTTCCATCGTCATCGTCGGCCCTCCATAATCGCGGTGGTGACACAGTTTCCGAAGCCACCGACGTTGCAGGCCAGCCCCACGTCGGCGTCGACCTGCCGGTCGCCGGCCGAATCGGTGACCTGTTTGTATATCTCGTACCCCTGTGCGACGCCGGAGGCGCCGAGCGGGTGGCCCTTCGATTTCAGACCACCGGAGGTGTTGATGGGTAATTCCCCGTCCAGTTCGGTCGTCCCGCGGTCCATCTCTTTCCACGCCTCTCCTTTGGGCGCGAAATCGAGACCCTCCATCTGGAGGAACTCGAGGATGGTGAACATGTCGTGGAGTTCCGCCACGTCGATGTCGTCGGGGCCGACTCCGGCCATCTCGTAGGCTTCTCGACCGGATTCGACGACGGCGCCCATCGTCGTCGGGTCGGCGCGCTCGTGGACGACGTGGGTGTCGGTCGCGCCGCCGATGCCGGAGACGACGGCGTACTCGTCGGTGTACTCGCTGGCCTTCTCTACGGGACAGAACAGAAGCGCCGCCGACCCGTCCGTGATTGGACAGAAATCGTACAGTCGCAGCGGGTCGGCGACTATCGGGGACTCCATGGCCGTCTCGACGTCGATTTCCTTCTGGAACTGCGCGTGTGGATTCCGGGCGCCGTTGGCGTGGTTCTTCACCGCCACCTTCGCGAGGCTCTCTCTGGGCGCGTCGAACTGCGAGAGGTACAGTCGGGCCGTGAGCCCGGCGAAAGATGGCAGCGTGACGCCGTGTTTGTACTCGACTGGGTGGGTGAGCGAGGCGATAACGTCGGTCGCTTCGCCGGTCGTGCGGTGGGTCATCTTCTCGCCGCCGACGAGCAGTGTCATGTCGCTGGCTCCGCTGGCGATGGACTGCCAGGCGGCGTAGATGCCGGCGCCACCGGATGACGAGGTCTGGTCGATGCGCGCCGTGTACGCCGGGACGGCCGCGAGGTCGTGAGCGAGGGCGTTCGGGACGCCGGTCTGTCCCTCGAACTCGCCGCTGGCCATGTTCGAGACATAGAGGTGTTCGACCGCGTCGGGTGCGACACCCGCGTCGTCGAGGCAGGCTTCGCCCGCCTCGGCGAGCAGTTCACGCACCCACGTCTCGCGCTGTCCGAACTTCGTCATCGAGGCGCCGATGACAGCAACGTCGGGCATGGTTCCGACTCACGGCGGAACTGCCCTAAGCGTTCGGGAGCGAAAACGCCGACGCGAACGTCGGTTGGCGACCTACCACTCCATGCCGCCGTTGACGGCGAGGATTTGGCCGGTCATGTAGCCGGCGTCCTCGCTGGCGACGAAGCGGAC